>Ga0272441_10000043_pt1 | contig 270156 bp, 237 predicted proteins | sample SSMProp6N_FD_193582 | JGI IMG/M metagenome (GOLD analysis project Ga0272441, IMG submission 193582) | Marine sediment archaeal communities from Little Sippewissett salt marsh, Falmouth, MA, United States - SSM-Prop-6N | ecosystem: Environmental > Aquatic > Marine > Wetlands > Sediment ...
GAGTGCGTCAAGGGCGGTCCGGTTTCATCTTTACCTGTTGTTTTGGGCTTGTATAATTTTATTCAGTCTGTTATTTAACATCTTATTAAAGACTTTTATAAATTGAATTTCTTTTACGGAAGTCTATTGTCTGAAAGGTTGCAGTTCATTGGAATTGCCGTTTGAAGATTCTTTTGCAATTTAAGCATCTCGATCTGGCAAAAAATGCTGCACAGGGAAAGAGATTTGATTTGGTCCCCTGAACCCGGAGAGTCTGGAACGGCTTCATATCAGGGACCAGACCATAGAGGAGGATTTACCAAAGGTTCTTTGTCTGCTAAAGGGCCGATCGGAAATGGCCGCTAACGGATGGCCGTAAAGGCAGGTTCGGGAATGCTGTTGGATAGAGTCCGGGTATTGATTCAGAAAAGGCGAACACTTTCAACCTTGACTCTTTATCAAGCCGCGCACGTGTAACTACGGGCGCGGCTTTTTTGGGGGGGAAGGGGAGGGTGCAGAGGTTGCTTTCTCATTCCATTTGAAGGCCTTAATTTGATTAATACGTAGCGCAATGCAATTATTGTCAAGTGTGAAACACTTTAAATGGTTAAACTCATTAGATATTTCCGATGAATCAGTATTGCGGCATGATGCCGTAATCTGCCTGGATAACATTACGGAGGCGATGTTATCCGGATCCGTATAATCACCTATAATTAAAGAACAAATAGAACTTAAAAAAGGAGATAAACTCAAATGCCATGGATAAATAAAGAAATGTGTACGGGATGCCAAACATGTGTCGATGAATGTTCTGTTGGGGCAATTACAATGGAAAATGACTTTGCCTTTATAAATGAAGACGAGTGCATACGATGTGGTGTTTGTCACGATGTATGCCCGGAGGATGCAATTCGTCATGACGGAGAACGAATCCCAGAAGAAGTGCAATCTAATTTAGCTTGGTCCAAAAAGTTGCTAGCGCATGAATATTATTTAAATGATACGAAAAAGCAAAAACAGCTTATCGAACGGTTGCAACGTTTTTTCACTAAAAATAAAAAGGTGGCAGAAAAAACCATTGAGAAACTTGGGATTCTACAGAATTCGAAATACGCAGACTGAACCAGGAAGGGAAATAGTTTTTTTATAACATGGCTGTTGCAGGGGACGGCGGAAAAAGCCCGCCGCCCCTGACCGCTGCGGTAGGTATAGCTGCTATTAGTCATAGATCTAGAACATCTTCAAAAACAATAGACTAAGGTAAGTACCCCCACCAGGGAACAAAAGGCATTTAGGGTGAAGGGGAGGCGGGGGCATATCCTGGTTCGTAAACAACCCTAAACAAATACCTCCTAATTTGTAATTCACCCAAAAAACGTAACCTGCCGCCCTCAATCGAAAAATCCATCCCAAATGCACAAAAAAGGAGCATTTCGGAAACTTTCATATTTATCCCACCCAGAACATCCATACACTTTCCTTATGATCCGTTCCGGGCGAAATCTCCTGAAATTCCCGTTAGATAAATGTTTCCAAAATCTTGACATGTGAACCGGCCATTCGTTGGTTGTGCTTTTCTCTATGGCATGGAAGTTGATGATGAATAGTGGTATTGATGAGATCAGGAAGAAGTCTCTCCTCTGAGGAGATTTGCTTTCTCTTTCCTTTTTGAGCCTTTTTTTTCCATTCCTTATTTGCCGGGGAATCTGACCTGGATGGTCCGCCTGTAATTTCTGCCATTAAAAATCGCGTACTGGATAAAACTTAGAGGCAAAATCGTAAGGGCCACCTTGGAAGGGGTGGGCGTTGAGTTTGACGATGGTGGGAAAGGAGCGGGGCTTCGCCCCGTGAGAATGTAAGGCCGATAAAGATTGTATCAGGATCGATTTTTCTTGACATTTAAAGGCAATTTAGCTTGAGCTATTAATAGTATTTTCTTCCAATTTGATAACCTCCACTTGGGAGAATCCCAATGGAGACCCACCTCAAAATCAAAATGTGTATGCCTATCTCCTGCTGGGGGAGGTTTGTCCTGTCGGGAGTCTTTCTTTTGCATTCCAACAAAATGAAGCCCAACGTGAGTTTAGAACGGAAAGCTAAGGGTTTTTCAGGATAAAAATCGATATTCCGAATGGCATTCGAAATGTCAGAAAATGGCAATTATGATAGATCTTTGGAATTGCTTAAGAGAGCGGTCGAAAATTTTCCAGAGAATACTTATGAAAAAATTCAAGCCTTGAGACAGCTCGGGGGCTTTTATTGTAAAATGGCCCAGACTTACCCTTCAAAAAAACAAGTATACAAAAAACTTTGCGAGGCGACCTATGATCAAGCTATAAGTGTTTGGGATAAATCTGAAGTAGATTATCATAAGTAGACAAAACGCCCCACCCGGCGTTGAAGGGGAACGACTTTATGAAAACTATGCCCCCATACCCGCCAAAGCACCAATGAGCTTTGAGGGATCAAAGCCCGCCGCCACTTTTTTGTCCACGCCCTTGGCTACCGTGTAGCCGGTAAAGGAGTTCATGAAGACCCCCAGAGTGTTGCCCCCTGCCAGAGAACCAGGTCAACGATCAGTTTCAATAAGCCGGGCGGGATCTGATGCTTGACCGGGTCCCCCTCGTCCGGCTCCAGGGTAGAACAGCAGCGCTCCCCATCCAAAAGCATGGAGCCCAGGGCGTCTTGGTCGTTTGGTCAAGCCTCACGACTCTGACTTTTGATTTTTGTCCGTTCATGATTGCCCCCCAGAGAATTAATGTTTAATGTTGAATTTTTAATTTTGAATTTATAGCTTTTTCCCTGCGCCTCCGCGCCTCTGCGGGAGATATCGGTTTTTCCTTCACCTTTTGTTCATTTTTTTGATCACTTCGGTCAGGTCCTTGATCACGAGTTCCAGCTTTTCGGCCTTTCCGTTGGATACGATCAGATCGACCAGCTTTTGGGAAGCCACGCTTCGGGCCTCGTCCAGAGCCCTCCTTCCCTTGAGCCAGTTCCAGCAGATTTTGATGGCAAGGCCGGAAAAAAAGTTCCGAACATGAAAAAAACGGTTTCTTTGGTCATGGTCTACCTCAAATCAACAACAGCGTCCAGGTGATCCGGTGCTCGAAGACCTGTGAGAGGTCGTTAACGTTTCACCTGGTGATGTTCAAACGCGCAGTATCGCCCGTGGGTTTACAAAAGAAGACGCTTTGGGAAAAATATCGGGGTCGCTTTCGATTTCAGCAACGGTAAGGTGAACAATACTGAAGGAATTTGGCGGTGATATTTAAGATTTGCAGTATGTGATTTAAAACTCAACATATTGACTTTTAACGCCAATATAATTACAATGTGTGTATCTTGTAAAAAAGATCCGAACAATAGATAAAGTATGCCTTATTAAAAAGCTTGGAACTATTAATCCAAGAGCACAAGTAGACGTTATTTCAGTACAACAGAGATGATTTGGATTTTGATGTTGATCAACTTGGCGTTTGTGGCGATCTCGCTTCCGTTGCTCGTCATCGACCATGCCACGGAATTTGACCATTCATTTGATGAATTGCAAAGAATCGTAACTGTTTTCGATAAATCCAAAGGCCATTTTTCCGAAAAGCTGGCCTTCGTCGTTTCAAAAGATGTGCATTACGGTCTGGGGCATATGCTGCATTTTTTTTCTCAAAGATAGGAGTTGTTTTTGTCCTTTTCCGGGATTTCGTTCATCCTGGTAACAAGGAAAGGAGCCATAATGGTAAAGGCAAATTCCATCAATTCTCGATCTGTCTATAAGGGACCGGGGTTCCTTCTGTTTGTGTTAATATCATGAAATTGTTGAAAAAGGATTTAAAGGCACTGTAGGGGCGTCCCACCCTACTCTGTGAAATATGCAGGGCTGATGGGACCTTGATGACCATAACTTTTCAATCATTAACAGGAGGACATTTTTTTATGAACACTTTTTCAAAAGCGTATATACCTTATGGAGGCTATTACTCGAGTCCTTTCTCACGTTGGCAGGGGAGTCTAAAGCATGACAACGCCATTTGGTTGGGAGCCAATACGGCCAGAAAATGGTTTCTTGAGAAGTTGAAGGTCGATCCTTCCATTATCGACTATTTCTATTTCGGAGCCACCGTTTCGCAGCACCATTGGTTTTTCTCTCACCAGTTGGCTTCAGCTATTCTGGTAGACGATCAAGACGATAAAAAACACGTTCCCGGCCTATTCATTCACCAGGCCTGTTCCACCTCTACGACGATTCTCAACCTCCTCGCACAAAGCATAGAGCTTGGCGCGTACGATGTGGGTTTTGGCCTGATGAGTGATCGCTGCTCCAATGGACCCCTCACCGTTTGGCCTGATTCCTTTGGTCCTGGGGGCCAGCCCGAGAGGGAAGACTGGAATATGGACAACTTCGGTGGAAATCCCCGCACGCCCGTTGCGATGGTGGAGACCGCCGAGAGAGTGGCCAAGGATGCAGGCATTACCAAGGAACAGTGCGATGAGGTCGTCCTGCGGCGTTTCGAGCAATATCAGGATGCCTTGGCCAATGACAGGGAATTCCAGAAGCGTTACATGTTTCCGGTAGAAGTCAAAGTCAGCAGGAAAAAGACCATGCTTGTGGATCAGGACGAGGGATGGACCCCGACGACGGCCGAGGGCCTGGCCGGACTGAAACCGGTAAGGCCGGGCGGCGTGCACAGCTTCGGAGCACAGACCTTTCCCGCGGACGGTAACTGCGGCTTTATTGTGACTTCAAGGGATAAGGCCAAGGAACTGAGCAAGGATCCCAACATAGAAGTGCAGATTATCTCTTACGGTTTTGCCAGGGTCAAGCCGGCCTATATGCCCGCAGCTCCCGTGCCGGCCGCCGAGATGGCCCTGACCAAGGCAGACATGAAGGTCACGGACATGAAAGCGATCAAGACTCACAACCCCTTTTCCACAAATGATCTCAATTTTGCCATAAAAATGGGCGTCGATGTCATGAAGATGTGCAATTATGGATCCTCTCTGATCTATGGGCATCCTCAGGCTCCAACGGCGGGCCGGGCCATTGCAGAATTGATAGAAGAGACGGCGCTGCTTGGTGGCGGTTACTGTCTGTTTACCGGTTGCGCTGCCGGTGATACCGCCGCGGCTATGATCTTAAAGGTTGGGAAATAATGCCATCAGGGGCTGGGTCTTTATCCACCCTTTGTTACAGGGGCCGTTCCTCTTCCGGAGGAACGGCCTTTTTGATCAGATCCAACATTATAAATTTTCTAAATCAACCTGTCCTAATGCTTTCACCCTCTCTACAGTGCAGTCGATACAGTTGGAGATCAAATACACCGGTTATCGGGAATGGAAAACCCGGGAGAAAGGAGTGCGTCAAGGGCGGTCCGGTTTCATCTTTACCTGTTGTTTTGGGCTTGTATAATTTTATTCAGTCTGTTATTTAACATCTTATTAAAGACTTTTATAAATTGAATTTCTTTTACGGAAGTCTATCGTTTGCAAGGTCGAAAACAGTTACGAAAGGATCGAAGACGTATGGGTCCTTTGCGGCTTTAATTCGGAGTGGAAATTCTTGCTCTCTGAGCAAGGTCATAATTCATTGGCTTTGCCGTTTGAGAATTATTTTGCAATTTAAGCACGTTGAGCTGGCCAAAAATGCTGCATAGGGAGAGAGATTTGCTTTGGTTCCCTGAGCCCGAAGAACCATAGGGGCGTCATATCAGGGACCTGATCATAGAAGAGGATTTACCAAAGGTTCTTTGTCTGCTAAAGGGCCGATCGGAAATGGCCGCTAACGGTTGGCGGTGAAGGCAGGTTTTAGGAATGTTTTTGGATAGAATCCGGGTATCGCTTTACAAAAGGCGAACTGTTTTGAACTTGACTCTTTATCAAGCCGCACTCGTGTAAGTATGGGTGTGGCTTTTTTTTGCAAAAAATGTAAAGGATTTTATGCGGATCCGCATAAAATCCTATCATAAAAACATCAATAGATGAGAAATAAAGGGACATGGGGTCAAATCTTGAATTGTGAATTGCTGTAAAATTTTTTTGATCATGGGCTTGCAATTCACAAAACAAGATGTGGCCCCATGTCCATATTGAAAGAGTAAAAGCTTTAATGGGGGTGTTGGCAAGAAGACGGAAAAGTATGGAAAATGGAGATTCATATCGACTTCGAGAACCTCCTGCTCCCTATAGTTCCCTTTTCGGGGGCAAAAAGGACGATATAGAGCCTGATAAAAACTGATTATGGAATTTTTAACTAAAATATTCAGCAAGTTATCTTGGCCCCACTCCACCGATACCGGAGCTCCCGACAGCGCCGGTGAGCCTTAACTGCGTCGTACTCACCCAGCGACGGAAAGGAACGTTACGGCCATGTTCAGTCAAGACACGCGTACGCCTTCGAGTTTCCTGCGGCAATCTGCTTTATTCATCCTTTACATTTTCGTGATGATCGTTTCGATGTCCGGCCCGGCGGCCATGGCAGCCACTCTGACCTGGGACGGTGGCGGTGCAGACAGCAATTGGAGTACGGGGGCAAACTGGGTTGGGGATCCCGCCAGCGGCCCGGGCTATGGCGATTCTCTTATTTTTTCAGGGGGGGTGCGGACATCAAACAATAACGACCTAATTAGTGGTTCTATAAATTCGATTACCTTTGATGCCATGGCTTCAGCCTTTAGTCTGGACGGTAGTTTTATAAGGATCGATAACGGGGCGATCACCAATCTTGCAAGCCGGAGCCACTCCATCGGGATGTGGGGGCTCGATTTGAGAAATACCATAGTCGTTTCAAATGTTGCCGGAGGCTCACTGACGTTCCATGGATTGCGGTTCAACGGGGCCACTGTGACGTTCGATGGTGCCGGGGCAACGCTGGTCGACAACAATATCACCTTTGGAATATCCAGCCTTGGCCCAGGTGCACTCTTAAAACAGGGTACCGGTTCGTTGCGGTTGACGGGCAACAACACCGGCATCGGATCGGTGACAGTTTCAGCCGGGTTGCTAACCCTGCAAAACGGGAACGCTCTGCCGGACACGGCTCCGGTCACCGTAGACGGCGGTACGCTGGATATTGACAACGCTGAAACCATCGGTTCGCTCTCCGGAACAGGGGGGACAGTGAACCTGGATGCAGACCTGACAACAGGCAATGCATCGGATAAAACTTATGCTGGTGTCATCCAGGGCAGCGGAAACCTGACCAAAACCGGTGCCGGCGCCCTGACCCTTTCCGGTGCCAATACTTTCAGCGGGACCACCGATATCCAGGGCGGTACCTTGGCGGTCGACGGCAGCCTTGCAGGCGGGATTAATGTGGGGAGCCCGGGCACGCTGGCCGGTACCGGCACCGTGGCAGGCGTCATCGTGTCCGGCCGCCTGGCCCCGGGAAATTCCATCGGGACTATCAGTACCGGCAACCTTGTTTTTAATCCCGGCGCGGTTTACGAAGTAGAAGTGGACGCGGCCGGAAACAGCGACCGGACCGACGTTACGGGATCAGTGACGGTTTGGGAAACATTGGGCGGCGCCACCTTGAGCGTCCTCGCCGCCGCCGGGGACTACGCCCTGGCCACCGACTACACGATTATCTCCAACGATGGGGCCGACGCGGTCACCGGGACTTTCAGTACCATTACTTCCAACCTGGCGTTCCTGACGCCTTCGGTGAACTACGCCGGCGGCGACGGCAATGACGTGGTCCTGACCCTGGCGCGCAACTCGGTGGGGTTCGGGGATGTGGCCACGACGCCCAACGAGGCGGCCGTGGCCGCGGCTCTGGAGCGGATGGTGCCCGGGGCCACCGGCGACACCCGGACCGTCCTCACCGCCCTGACCGGGCTCTCTGCCACCGGTGCCCGAAGCGCCTTTAACCAAACGGGTGGGGCAGCCCATGCAGCGCTCACCCAGACCGGCGTCAACAGGGTCGCACGGAGCTTCAGAAGGATCAGCAGGACAGCCAGAGCGTCAAGCGGCTTCCGGGGTACCCTCTTCAGGCCCGGAATCACGGCCGGAGAAAATCGCTTTGCCCTGGCAGAGGGTCTTACGATGACTGACGGGGGTCCGCTTGTTGCCTCTGTGGGAGGGGGCGTTCAAGCCTCACCCGATACCAGCCGGGGTATCTGGGTTACGGGAAACGGCAGCTTGGGAAAGGGAAAGGGAGATGACACTGCCACACGATATGACTACACGATTGAAGGCATTCGTGCAGGCTTTGACACTCCGATAACCGATCGGCTCCTCGCCGGGATCAGCCTTGGGTTTTCCAACACAGATATCTCTTATGATGAACTGGCTGATACTGCTGCTACCGATAGCGTTGAGGGGGCCTTGTACGGTGTATACAACGCTGATCCCTGGTGTGTTAGCGGTGTGTTTTTGTACGGGAAAAACGACTACCAGAGCACCCGGTCCCTCTCCTTTGGGGGGATCACCAGGACGGCACAGGCAGACTATGACGGCTCAGAGATTGGGGGTTTCCTGGAGGTCGGCTACCGATTGGAGAGAAACTCTTTCAACCTTGAGCCCTGCGCCTCCCTTGAGCTTTCTCGCGTTTCACAGGACAGCTTCACCGAGACCGGGGCAGGCTCCCTGAACCTGGTGGTCGCCTCTCAGGACATAAGCTCTCTGAGATCTTCCCTTGGTCTCAGGGTGTCGCAGCAGATCAAACCAAGGGATGGGATCACGGTAAAGACGGAGGCATCCGTTCACTGTGCCCACGAGTTTTTGGACGATGACAACCTCGTCAATGCTCGCTTCTCAGGCTCTTCAGCAGGCTCGTATGTCGTCAGGGGGGAAAAGCCTGACAGAAACAGCGCCATTCTTGAACTGGGTATTGCCTGCACCATAAGAAAAAACCTGAGTTTTTCCGTTTATGTTGATGCCGAGGCAGGCAGTCATCAACGGGCCGTTGCAGCTACAGCAGGAATCGAGTACCGGTGGTAGAAATGTAAATAGTGGGTGAGTGGCGTTAAATGGTTGATTCGTTGAAGAGGGGAAATGGAGGGGAAATAGGGATCAAATCTTGAATTGTGAATTAGCATAAATTTTCTTTGATCATAGGCCCGCAATTCACAAAGTATGATATCAACCCAACTCCAAATCCATTCATGAGAAAATTCAATCAGGGAGGAAATCGCTTATGAAATCGTTGAAAAAGGATTTAAAGGCACTGGTTAAGGATTTGAATGCGATCGCGGTGAGGGTGGAAAAACTGTCCGGGAAAATTGCCAATGCGGAAAAAGCAGCCAAGCCGAAGGCCAAAAGGGGAAGGCCGCGCGGGGTGGCGAAGAAGGTGAGTGGAGCGGGGGCCGGGGACTATTTAAAGGGAACGGTGGTTGATACGGTTTTCAAGATCATAAAACGAAGAAAGAAGGGCATTGATACGGTCCAGCTCCAGGAAATGACCGGGCTCGATGCCAAAGCGATATGGAATGCGATCTTCAAGCTCAAGAAGGATGGGAAGGTTGAGAGTGTGGCCCGGGGGGTCTATGGGGCCAGGTGAGGAGAGAGGTAGCCAGGGGGAAGGAGTTGGGCTTCGCCCTTCGAGGATATAAGGCAGATAAAGGAAACAAGCCTTGGAATTGACCCCGTGGCGGGATCACGCTCAAAGCGTTCAATTTGATTAAAGATTATTAACATGCATGTCGATATTATTAGTTAAACTGAATCTGATTCGAAAACTCCGGAGGAAACTTCCATGCCCATCGAGTGCCAATTTGATCCTGTCAAATCCCTGCTCATCTGTACGGTTACTCGCGAGCTGACTTTCAAGCAAGTGTCAGACCTTCAAGATGATTACTTCGAAAAATATATGGCGAAAAACGTTATACTGGATCTCAGCCTGGCGTCCTTAGAAAAACTTAACACCCAGGACATTGAAACCATCGCCCATATGTCCGAAATGAAGAAGAATCTTCGACCCGCCAATTCAAAAACGGCCATAATCGCCACCTCACCATTGGCCCACGGGCTTGCAATGATGTATTCAATACATTCCGAATTCAGGGAACTGACATGGGAGTTGGACGTATTTAAATCGCTGGAGGAGGCCCTTGAGTGGATCGGGCCGGGAGATGCCTTTCCTTCCGGGCAGGTTCAAAAAGGGGTTGCTTGATTCCAACGAACCTCTCCATGCTGCTGATGAAAAAATTCGGCCGAGGGAAGGAGCGAGGCATTGTGAGTTCAAACATGCGTTCATGGTTTGTCTGGCTTATCCCGTTTCTTGTGAGCGGTGGAATGACCTGCGGTGCGCTCATCGGCATGAGCAGTGTCTCGGATGCAATAAACCAGGAAGGTCCTGTAGGGGATATGGCGGGTGCCGCCGGAGCACTCATGGTCGTTATCTGCATCGTGGTGGGATTTGTCATGGCGACGATTACGATCATCGTGGCAAAAGTGCTACGTCGCAGCGCGCCGGACCGCATTGCTCTCCGTCTTTGCCTGAGTATCGTGGGCGGAGGCATCATCGGTGCCCTGGGGGTAAATGTCCAGGGCGTGAACACGGCGATAGCCTGGATCTTGCTCATTGGTGGGCCGGTCCTGCTCGCGTGGTCCTGTGGCACGCAAAGGCGGCTTCCGGCGCGGAGACGCTGATCGAGTGACCGGTCCTTCGGATCCGTAGTGGCCGGATGTCGCTGGCCATTTATTCACTGTTAAAAACCTGGTCCTTAGGGCTAGGATTCTTTACTGCAGCCGACCTTTTTAAGGCGGCGGCTGAATTAATGTTTAACCGTATTCAAATGACATTAAGACTGAGTGTTCTGTAAAATGAGAAAAATTGAAATTTCAGAAGAGCCCATTGAGCTCTATAAAATCTTGAAGTTCGAAAATATGGTTGCCAGCGGCGGTGAAGCGAAATATGTGATTTCTGAAGGTTACGTTATCGTAAATGGAAAGGTCGAAACCAGAAGACGGAAAAAGATCTTTTCAGGTGATGTCGTAGAATTTGGAGAAAAGAAAATACTTGTACAAGTCAAATGAGAACATGAGTTAGGTGGTTTGGCAGCGGGTTTTTCGTATAACAATGGCATCATCGTGCCAAGGTAAATTCTAAGCCTTGGGATTTCACAAACCAGGACGGCATTCATTCATACCTTCCGACTTGGCCCCATTTGCCTTCTGATTTTCACATGCGACGGGCGGCGTGAGAAACGTCATCAAAAATTAACCCCCGGAGTATCTGGATATTTACCTGAAAAGATCCGCCCCACTTGTTTTATCCGCACAAATCGCGAAAGACCTTCTCATTGAAAGAGACATGCCATCGATAATCCGACCGAGGAGGGTCGACGGTTTCCAACAACCACGGGGTCACCAAGTGGTATATCAATCGGAAAAGTGTTTCAGGTTTTGGGTGCGGAACGGAGGGGACTGTGCCAATTGCATTAGGGTTTGCGTGTTCAACAAACCGGACACCCCGTTTCACAACTATGTCAGATGGCACGTGAAGCGTTTGCCCAGGTTCGACCGTTTTTGTCTATGGATGAACTGTTCGGATACGGCAAAAAAATCGATGAGGAGGAGGTCTGGAAATAGTGATCCGGTCATTTTCATGAAGACCGGAAGAAAGAGAAAATAGACTCCGACAGAGACACAAACGATTTCGACCGGTTGCAGGAAGTGTGAGTACAGTTGCAGCATCGATGTACACGTATAAAAAGGGAGCCCCGTCAACGTCAAGGGGCGGAAGGTTCATCCCTTTAACCGGCGGTGATTCAACGCAATGGGGCGTGAGACATCATCGTCTATGCAGGGAATCAAAAACAAGAGGGAATTTCATAGCTGAAATCAGATTTAACGCTTACACACATTTATAGAAATTGGGATAAGATCACCAGAGAGCATGGGAACAAGGCGTCAGGCTTGACATCCGGGTAACAAAAATCCCTGCTCGATGAGTTTACGGATCAATGGGCAGAGGATGGGGGTCATTTGTTCGGGATCTGCTCCCAGAGAAGCCGCCATGTCCGGGATAAGCTCCTTCAATGGTTTTCGACCGTCGCACTTGATGAGCAGATTTGCGATTAATAGGTCGGCATTTCCCTTGTAGACAAATCCCTTTGCCAGAGAGATGAAGGAAGCCGTTGCTTTCCAGCCCTGGTCAGCGGCTTCAAACTGCTGCTCCAGGCGGATATCCGGCGAGTGGCGCAGGCGACAGTCAAGAAGGGTATTGTCGTCTTTAACTGTTTCAAGAAAATCCCTGAGTTCAAAACCTATCGCAATTGATTCCCCGCATGGTCCCAGTATTTTTTCCGGGCTTTCATCAAAATGGAACCAGTTTGCTTTGCCTTCTGCTTTACGCATGGAGATCAGACCCCCGCCAACGGATTCAATGCCAAGTTTCTCGTAGTAGGCCATCCATTTCCGAAACCGTTCAGCAAACTCTGTCTCCTGGTCAAAAAATTCTGTATGTTTAATCCATTTGGAGGCATAGTTTGCTGCTGTCGGAGATTCCGAACGCATCACCCATGCATCACAACCGGTTCCTTCAAACCAGCTCTCCAAGCCTTTTTGCCAGTCCTGGCCGTTGATTTCCGCCCAGTTGCATAAAATCTGACAAAATCCGCCTTCATGAAGAAAACGGGGAACCTCCCGGACGATTTTGCGAGTGACAGCGTCGGCTTCCATGCCACCGTCCCGATAAATGAAACGTGTTTCCGGTGAGATGACAAAGGGCGGATTACTGATAACCAGGTCGAACTGCTGATCGGTGACCGGTTCAAAAAAGTCGCCCTGCAGGCACTCTATGTCGGAGATAGCGTTCAGCTTTGCATTAAATTGCGCTAGTTGAACGGCACGGGGATTGATGTCCACGGCCACACAGTGGTCACTGTGCGGTGCTGCCAGAAAGGCATGGACGCCGCAGCCCGCACCAAGGTCAAGGGTGCGGCGCGACTGCCTGCGGATCGTCAGATTCGACAAAGTAATCGTGCTGCCGCCGATACCCATGACATAATTTTCCCGCAAGGGCGTCTGCATGATGGAGTTCAAGTCGAAGGCTAAAACAAGGTTCTGAAACGGCAGCAGTTTTAAGGCAGCAACAACCTCTTTAGCCCGACAATCCACAAGCCCCGCCTGTTCCCATGCGGAGACCGTCATCGGTTTGATGGCCTTTTCCAAAATGCTTTTCTCCACCGGCATTTCCATGAGAAAAAGACGGACAAGGATATGGAGGGGAGAACCGGTACTGGTCCTTTCAAGCAGCAGGGGATGATGATTGTTGCCTTTAATGGCCGGAAGGTCATTGATGCCTATGCTGTCAAGCACACTGGAGTCCATGTAGCCGACGCGGGTGAGCAAATCTCGTAGGCGGGCAAAATCGTCCTGGTCCTGAAAATCAAATAACCGAGAGGTGTCTTCAGAGTGCTTCATCATTTCATTCCTTTTACCGGCCATACCATACGACCATGTCAAAGTGGAGCGAAACTTCCTGAATAAAGACGATTATCCACTACCTGATTTAGCTTTTTTTTCAGTGTTGAGTTTTGAGACCTGTCATATCCCTACAGTTGATATGATCCTGTGAAGAAAATACGCCCTTTTTATAACACATTGCTGGTTCAATTCACCACACTTTCCTCTTGTTATGAAAACAGAAAAAAGGGGACAGGTAAAAAATTATTGAAAGTGGATAAATCATTTGATAAGGGTAAAGAAAAAATAGAACATGAAGAGATCTTAAAGGAGGATTCAAGATGCCGAGAATAGCCCGGTTAATCGTAAAGGGGGAACCGACGGTTTACCATGTGATGTCGCGAACGGCTCTGGACGGATTCGTTTTGGGCGATATCGAAAAGGAATATTTGCTCAATCTGATCAAACGGTTGAGCAAAGTCTATTTCACTGAGGTTCTTGGATTTTGCCTGATGGGAAATCACTTCCATCTCCTGGTCCGCATGCATCCTGGCGAAGCTTACGACGATGAAGAGATCAAGACTCGATTTTTGAGATACTACGGTGATGAACCTAAGAATCCGATCAGCGACGGTCAAATCCCCTACCTTCGAAAGAAATGGTCAAGTCTTTCCGAGTATATGAAGGAGATAAAGCAGGGATTTTCGAGGTTTTACAATCGCGGGCATCACCGAAAAGGGTTCTTCTGGTCAGATCGTTTCAAGAGTGTGATTGTTGACAACGGTGAAACGCTGATCAATTGTCTGGCCTATATTGACCTCAATCCTGTTCGGGCAAGGATTGTGAAAAAACCCGAGGAATACCGGTGGTGTTCGCTTGGATATCACCTTCAACGGAAAAATGAGAAAGAATTTCTCTCGCTGGATTTTGGCCTCATGGAGTTCGGGGTCAAAGACAAAACTGAAAGACTGAGGTATTATCGCCGCTTCGTCTATGAAAAAGGGAGAGTTGAGGGCATTGAGAAGGAACGGAAGAAGGGTTTTGAAATGACCGATGTGGACCGGTTTCGCTGTCGAACGCGGTATTTTACGGATAGCGGCATCATTGGAAGCAAAGTCTTTGTTGACCGCCTTTACCGGCAATTCAAGGACCATTTTTCATCGAAACACGAAAAGCGCCCCAAGACTATTCAGGGATTGGAGGGGGTGTATTCCTTGAAACGCCTTTCAGAAGCAATATAAGTGAGGGGTTTAATTTAAATCATATCATCAAGCCCGGGATCACGAAAGATCCGAGGGCGTCTTGCGTCCTGCCGTCGTTTCAATCAAAAGAACGTCCACGTATCCAACCTAATTTTATTTATCGCTACTCAGTTCCTTAATATAGGGGACCCTCTCAAGCACCCTCAGGTATTCTCAAAAGAGGGAAAAGTGAATAAATTAAATAAACGACCTGTCCCTATTTATTCTTAAAAATGCGGACTCAACAAGGAAAGTTATTGCATTCCCTGTGTTGCAGATAAATCAAAAATCATTATGTTAGAATTTATATATAAACTTAAAATCCAAAACATCCGGATGAAAGAAAATTTTTGCTGTTGTCTGAATTCGTTCTCTTTTTCGGATGTTCGGAGGCTTTTTCTCATGGACAAAAAACCGACCTATGATGAATTGGAACAAAAGGTTGTTGAGTTGGAGAAAAAAATCTCTGAATACAGAAAAATCGTGGAGAGTCAGAGTCAACATGAGTTCACGGCACAAAGTTACCTCGATATTGCAAAAGTGATTATGGTTGCCATAAATGCCCGGGGGGAGATAACGCTTATTAATAAAAAAGGCTGTGAGATTTTAGAATATAGCGAAAATGAACTCATCGGAAAAATCTGGTTCAATACGTGCGTTCCTGAAGGAAAGAGAAAGGATATCATCGATATTTTTCAGAAACTCATGGAGGGAGAAATCGAGAACATCGAATACTTTCAAAACCCCGTGGTCACCAAAAACGGAAATGAAAGGATTATCGATTGGTACAATACTCTATTGAGAGATGAATCGGGCAAGATCATTGGAACTCTTAGCTCCGGCGAGGATGTCACTGAAAAGGTTTTGGCGCAGCAAGAGCTGCAATCGACACATGAAGAGCTGGCTAATTTCAGCAAAGAACTCGAGAAGATGGTCGAAGAAAAAACTGAAGAGTTAAAAGAAAAAAACACACAGCTCATTGAGGCTGAGAGACTCGCAGCATTAGGGGAAATTTCAAACAGAGTGGCTCATGACCTAAGAAACCCATTAACCGTCGTTGGTGGCTTTGCTCGGAGATTGTATGAAAACACACCTGATGATGATCTCAATAAAAAATATCTCACGATCATACTGTCAGAGGTAAAGGTCTTGGAACGCAAACTTTCGGAAATCATCAAGATTAGGGATGCAAAAGAGGAAATTGCCAATCACAACATGTCCTGAGGATGTGAAGTAGGGTAAGGTTGTATCAGGGCCGAATTTTTTTGACATTCATCGGCGGTCTAGCTTGAGATATCGATAGTATACCCTTCCAGACCGTTAACCTCCAATTGGGCAAATCCCAATGGGGACCCACCTCAAAATCAAAATGTATAAGCTACCTCCTGACGGGGTGAGTTTTGTCCTGTCAGGAGTCCTCAGGACCCTGTGCAAAGACCCTTATGAAGTCGTCACCCAGGTAACCGCCTTTGGAAGCGGGTATGGAAGGATTTTTTGCGAGGTCTGCGGAGCACTATCAGACGGTTGATAGCCATTGGGTATCTCCATGGCAGAAGAGAACCGGGAAAGAACTGGGATTTCCCGGCAAGGCTCGCTGCAAATCTGAAGCATGATTTTGTAATGGATTTCGGGACCATTTGCGGCACTACTCTAAATTTGGTTTAAGATTTCCCGCATTCCTGCCGATTTTATATCCTGATTCCGATTCACAAAACTTGCAGGAGATTGCTATGCCCATCGAGTGCAAAATTGATCTGAACCGATCTCTACTCAGCTGTATGGCCACCGGCGAATTGACTTTTGAGGCATTGAATGTTTTCCAAAAAAAATACTTTGAAACATACATGACCCAAAACGTTATCTTGGATCTCCGCCTTATCTCTGCCAATAAACTTGTGACGGGAGATATCGAAGCCATCGTTGAAATGACAGAAATGAAAAAGGACCTTCGGCCCGCCAATTCAAAAACGGCTATCGTCGCAACGTATCCCCTGGTGTACGGTCTTGCACGAATGTATGGCGTCTTTTTCGAGCTGAGGGAACTGCCCTGGGAGTTGGAAGTCTTTAATTCGATGGGTAAGGCCCTCGATTGGATTGATCCGGATGATATGAGGGTTCCGGAGGATGCCTTTCATTCCCACCGGGTTTTCCAGGTGGCTCATTCCTGAATTTTACAAAATTTCCCGAAAACCCCTTAGGATAGGGCTCGCCTGAATTTCACCTATGCACAAATAACAAGATCGGTAGGCGGAGCCATCCAAGCAAATTGACAGGCCGTAACTGTTGGTGGTAGCTTGCCGTCATCCCGAGGCTCGAATGATTAGACGCCCCGAGCGATTTGCGCCACATCGTCATCCGCTCTATGATTTTCAGGGAGATGCCTTCCTGTTATTATCTCTACCATTTTTGTGAGGGTATATTATGAAGAGATTCGCTATTTTTACGCTTATGCTGCTTCTGTTGGTTTTTTGGGGAAGTTCTTTTTTATTTGCGGGCACTTCCTGCCCGTCTACCGTGGATCTGAAAATCCAGGTTCAGGTCGTCTTTGAAAACGATGCGGACCATTCCATGAGAAACATCGTCGAGCCCATGCTTCCCCGCCCGGGAACAACCGAGGAAGGTGTGACCTATGTAGGCGGATCACGCAACCTCACGATCAAGTATATGTTCATCCGTTACGGGGATGACGCCTCGCCCGAACTGCGCAACAGGATCCGTTTCAACGCCAGTCTCTGGAAAAAGGACAAGGCCATTGCGTCAGGGGATCTCATGACGACCATGGACCGGATCGGTCGTTTTGAACCCGAGATCATGCTCTGGAGAGGGTCCATATTACATTCCAGGATCTGTGAACTTCTCGTTCCCAAGACCATGGAGATCGAGATCGACGAAAATGTGGCGGAAGCGGTCAATCTCCATGAACTGAAACCGGAGAAGATACATGTCAAGGTCAAGGAAATCCGCGACCAATTCGGCCCCATTATTCGGGAACCCGAAGGGGATATCTATTGCATCAGCCTTCGAACGGCCAATCAGTTTTGGACGCTTGAAACGGAACCCCGGTATTTTACGGAGTCCCAATTGCTCGATTCAGGGGCAGACCTCGACATCTCAAAATGGACCTGGGAGTGCTTTCCGGACAATCCGGATATTATGAAAAACTGCAACCGGCCGAGAATATTTATCCTGGCCAGGATGTCAAAAGTGTTCGGTTCCGGTCCTTCGAGCGGCGATCCCGTGATCAAGGGCCCTGAAGACCATGAAGTCACCATCCTCTGCCCCTTCAAAATCAAATCGGATCGGGTGATCTCGGTAAAACCCGGTGAAAAGAGAGATATCCCTTTTCAGGTGGTCTCTTCCTTCACGGGTAAGGATGATCGGCCTGTCAAAAAGATATTGGTGGGCGAAATCAAGATCTCCGACCCCTCCTTTGGAAGACTGTCCGTGGATCAGTGTCAGACCGACGAGGAGGGAAAGACCGGAAATCTCTATCTCTATGTGAATAATAATGTTCGTGAAGGGCAATCGGCCGAGATTACCTGCAGGTTGTGTACGGGGCTTTCCGATAAATGGCTGGGAAAGGACAAAAACGGCAAGCCCATTCCCTGGGAACAGACCGGGCGAATCAAGGTGGTGGTTCTTCCCAAGATTGAAGTCAAGGTCGACGCCCATGTCGAGCTGTCCAAAGAGCTCGTCACCACACGGACCGCGGAGAGAAGTTTTCATGAGGATAGAGAGGTCACCAAGGCCGGCGGAAATTTCGGTCTTCATTTTAACGTCCAATTCGAGAGCCGCACCGAGGAGCGGTATGAGAATCCGGAAATCGGATTCAAGGGGTACCGGGTGGCCTATCAGGGGAAGGCCGAAGATGTAAGGCTCACCCTCGCCAACCCTTCCCCCAAGCGGCGGACCCACGACGTCAACGGGTGGTTCATCGAGAAAAAGTGCGGAAAAATCTCATACAATTATCGCAAAAGCAAGGAAGAGCATAAAACCCGTTTGAAGAATCCGTCGGTGGGTCTCGACGTGTTCTATAACCACTTTATCCCGGATAAGGACAGCAGCCTTCGGAACCATCCCGTAGAGGGACTGACGTTCACTCAGGTCACCCAAAGCATGTCGCCGGCCATTGTCCATGAAATCAAACTCTCTTCCGCATCCCGGGAGTGTCAACCCGAGTCCTGCTCGGTCCGCATCATCCCCGGCCGCTCGCACACGGTGCCAGCCCCTTTTATGGTCGATCAGAGTTTCCCCATGACCCTCTGCGCCATGCTCTGTGAGGGATGCTATGGGTTCGAAGAGGTGTTCGAACCGATCATGAACGATCAGGCAAGGGACCTTTACCGGAAACTCAAGGCCGATGGAAAGACCTTCGACGCCCTGCATATCAACAAGCGCATTAGTCTCGGCACCGGGGACAGGGCGAACTGCTGGGAGATAGAGGATTCGCCCGGTGTCCGGCACTCCGGCTTTGTGCGCGGCCGGTTGAAATGGGACTGCACGGCTAAGACCCTTGAAGGAGGGTTCGACCTGGATCTTCATACGGTGGTGCCCCCGGAGAAGGCGGATACCGGAGGAAAAAAGGTGAAGAAGACCAAAACAGAATCAGAGGATTCCGCCGGTTCCGATGATTCCGGGGGCCTTGGGGGAGGGGAACTGTTCATGCTGGATGAAAACGGCAATCCCATTTCACCTGAAAAGTTCCTCGAAGATCTCGATAAGTGAAAAACGTATTGAACCGCGAAGACGCGAGGGACGCAAAGGGTATTGTGTTAAAGATTTTTCAGAGCCAAGTGAATTGAGATAAAAACTGAACCACAAAGCCGCGAAGGGCACCGGAGGTTTACCCTGCGGGCGGTCAAGCGCACATAGACGACTACAGACGAATAAAAAAGGATTTTAAACATGAAGGGCACGAAGGGGTAAAGAGGGAGAGAAGAAATAATATTTTGCCACAGACCCAAGGGACATTTTTCCCTGCTGATTTATCCGCCGGCGGTTGGGCGGACATCGCAGGGGAAAACAACCATCGGTTCGCGATACAATAGAAAGACATATCTTATACAGAGTCGCAAACCTTGAACTTTGAACCCTGAACGCTTAAACTTTTTTTGTGTGTCTGTGGCAAATAATCAATAAGATGAACTTTCCAGACTATTCAAGATGTCATCCTGCCTGGATCGAATCAATTTTATCTCAGAAGGGGGCACTTCCTTGGCCATTTCCGCCCTGGCCTCCCTCAGGCCCGCATTTCCCGCGGCCATCTCTTGTGCCATCTCCTTGAGCATCTCTTTTTTCTGCTCTTTTGTAAACAGGGGATTGTCCTGGATCATCTTCTGGGTCTGGGCCAACTGGGGGCTGACTTTCGGCAGGAGTCTTTCCATTTGAAGAAAGGCCATGACGCCAATGACATGGCCGTAGATGTAGTAAAACCGGTCGGGATCCCATCCCTTTTCCTTGATATCGCCGGAATATTTCGAGCACACTTGTGTGGACATTGCAGCGGTGGTGTCTCCGGATTGAGCATTCTTTTCCAGGTCCTGTTGTGCCGACGCGGCCAGATCGCCTATGGACGGCACGTCGGCAATGAACCGGTCCAGTTCGCCGGTCGTAAAGGGTTGCTGCGTATTAGAACTTTTGGCATCGACCATCCCAATGGCCGTTAGAGAAACAAGCAGAACACAACACAAAATAACAGACGACTTCATTCTCATTTTCCTCCTGATGTTGTTTTTCATTCTATTAGGGTAGCCTTTTGAAAATATGGACGTGCTTGGTCATGACCCGCCCAGTGCTGAATGCATCTCAAAAAGCCGGGCAGTTACTATTTCCTTTAATTGCCTTAATCCCATGCCGCCGTATCGGATAGAGAGGTTTTCCCATTATTCCAATACGCCATTACTCCATTACCCCACGAGCCATTGCAATCCCAGTCTCTTAATTTTGATCGTTTTTCTGATGAAGGTCGCGGAGCGACACCGCAACTTTAGTCACTCGACACTTTAGTCACTTGTAACTATTATCCCCCTCTGGAATTAACCAAAGCCGGACCCTATGGAACCTGAGTCCTAACTTATACGGGGAAACGGTGTCCCTGCCTATCAGTTTTCCCGTCGATAGACGATGCGACCGTCAAAGACCGTCAGGTCCACCCGTGCTTCCAGAATTTCCATGGGATCTATCGTGTAGATGTCCCGGTCCAGGACGATGAGGTCGGCAAGTTTGCCGGGGGTGATGCTGCCGAGCCGGTCCCCTGCGCCGTGGGTCACGGCGGGAAGCAGGGTATAACCCCGGACGGCTTCATCCACCGTAATCCTTGATTCGGGATACCAGCCGCCTTCCGGTGTGCCGTCCCCGCGCTGACGGGTCACAAGGGCGTGAATGCCCACTAGCGGTCTTGGATCGCAGACCGGGGCATCCGAGCTGAAGATGAGGGGAATGCCTGCATCGATCATGTCTCTGTATGCATAGGTGTTTCGTCCTCTCGGGCCCATACATTCATCGATCATATTGATATCAAGGATCATGTTGTGGGGCTGGACACAGGCGGTCAGGTCCAACCGGGCGATACGCGGGATGTCCTCGGGTCGGATCATCTGGACGTGTTCGATCCGGTGGTGCAGCGCTGGTGGAGCGGGAGCGTCTTTGCCTTTGTTTGTCCGCTTCTCGGCTAGTTCTTCGTAGACGCCGATCACCTCCCGATTGGCCCGCTCTCCGATGGCATGGACCATGACGGCGAGACCCGCCTCATCCGCTTTGTGAAAGGCCTTTCTCAGTTCGTCCGTAGGGGTCAGGGGCATCCCGCACTCGGCATCCAGATACGGATCGATCATCCATGCGGTCCGGGCCCCCATGCCGCCGTCCGCAAAATATTTGACATGACCGATACGAAGGTAATCATCCCCGAGACCGGTCCTGAGCCCCAGCGCAATGGCTTGATCCAGCCTTTCTCCGGGGAGGCTTACCCATGAGCGAAGGTCGAGCCGGCCTTGCTCCCTGAGTCGCTGCCAGGCCCGAAGGGCCGAGGCCCCCTCGAGACCGCCCATGAGACGGATGTCATGGACCCCGGTGAGGCCCACAGAATGGAAGAAGGACATCCCCTCGGCCATGGCCTCCACGATTTCATCCCCAGTAGGTTCGGGAATGACTTCTTTCACCAGATTGGGTGCGAGTTCCCGGAGAATACCGTTGAGTTTTCCTGCGGCATCGCGGGCGATGACGCCTTCCGGCGGATCGGGCGTATTCTCGTCGATACCGGCCAGTTTCAGGGCCACGGAATTGACCGCGGCCAGGTGCAGGTCGCAACGCCAGAGGGCCACCGGGTGGTCGGGCGCCACGGTATCGAGGTCGTCCCGGGTCGGCATCCGGTTCTCCGGCCAGTCGGATTCGTTCCAGCCCTGACCCAACACCCACCGTCCGGAAGGGGTTTCCTTGACCCGAGCACTTACCAGGTCCAGGAGTTCCTGGAAGTTTTTCACTTCGGCAAGGGACAGATCCTGCCGCCCTACGGCCCAGTCGTAGTAATGAAAATGGGCGTCGGTCATACCGGGAAGAACCAGCCTTCCGCCAAGATCCAGGATTTCTGTGTCCGGGTCGGCCAGCCCTTTGATCTCTTCGTCCCCTCCGACGGCCATGATACGGCCCTGCCTGACGGCGACCGCTTCGACGATCGGGGTCACTTTGTCCTGGGTGCGAATATTTCCGTTTATCAAAATAAGTTCAGCTTTCAGCTCAATTTTTCGTCTCATATTAAGTATCCCTCGGGAAAAGGGTCACGGGGGTCCACGACAAATTCGTTGAGGCCTGTTATATGGGCGCTTCCGCGGATTTCCGCGACGACTGCCCTGGTGTCCCCCACCTTTGTTTCCTCCACGAGACGGGCCTCGAAGGTGGTCCCCAGTGCACCACTGTTGAAGTAGGGCTCATCGATGTTCAATTCGCCCCGATCATGGAGCAGGGTCATCTTGGCCGCTGTGCCCGTACCGCACGGGGATCGATCCATGTGGGATTCGCCGTAAATAACGGCGCTTGTCCCTTGATGGTGATCATGGGGGGCGTAAAATTCCACCACGTCCACGGTGGACACCTCGGGCCGGGTAGGATGACGAACCACCAACTGCTCATTGGCAAGTTCGATGATCCTCATACCAAGACGGATCAATCTATCACTATTGACCGGTGTCAGGTCAAGCCCAATCTGGTCGGCGGAGACCATAACAAAAAAGCCTCCCACACAGACCGTGTCCACGGTGATTGTCCCGATGCCGGGTACCTCCAGGGCTTGGTCCCTGCAGTAAACAAAGGAGGGGACGGTTTGTATGGCCACGGATTCGACCAGGCCGTCGGTCACCCGGGCCCTGGTTTTCATGGGACCGGAAGGGGTGTCCACAATGATGACGGTTTCAGGCTCTTCCGCGCCCAACATGCCGGCCTCGATCAATGTGGCCACGGCCCCGATGGTAGCATGTCCGCACAGATAGGGATAACGGCGGGGATCCATGTAGATGAGACCGAAATGGGCTCCTTTGCTTACCGGGTCCGTCACCAGGGCGGCAAACATGCCACGGTGGCCTCTGGGTTCCCGGGTCATGAGAAGACGAATATGGTCCAGGTTTTCCGCAAAATACCGTCTCTTGGCCTCCATGGTCTTGCCCGGGAGTCGTTCGACGCCCCCGACAATCAACCTTGTCGGTTCGCCTGCCGTATGCGAATCAAGGGTTAGGATCCTTGAGGGATATCGGCGGTGAATGCCTTCGGCAATGCGGGATAAATCCATAAAGATCGGGCCTCCGTAATACCATAATGTGTAAGTTTTATTGAACCGCGAAGACGCCCCAGTGAAATAGGCTGCGCCACTATGAAATGAGCTTCGCATTTCATTTGGTAAACATTTCACGGGGCAGGCAAAGGACGCAAAATTTTATCGGATCGGAACGAACGATTCAATTTGAAAATCAATTTCCATCAGGAAATAGGGCGACCCGAAGGCCGCCCCTGAAATCCTGAAATCTATGTCGCGAAGGAACATCATGTAAAGGCTTTTTATTGCGATGGTTCTAAAGTGAGTCGTCCTCCCTGCGCAGCAGGCCGCAGTATTCCGGCGGCACCTGGATGGACACCTCCTGGTTCCGGCGGAAGGGGCTCATTTTGGCAATGTTGATGACATGAATCATCGTGCCGTTTTCCAGTTCAACAAAGTAGCTGACTTCGCCGCCCATGTAACTTCGATCTTTGATCGTCCCGCCGAAGCAGTTGATCTCCGCATCTCGTCCCTGTTCACCCCGAGGCCAGATGTAGAATTTTTGGGCCCGAACCACGAGTTTGATCCGTTCCCCTTCGTTCCAATCGCCCGGATGGTGGGCCGTCACCTCGTTGCCATCGTCCAACCCGACCTTGACCAGATCCTTCTTTTTTTCCAGGACCGTTCCGTCGAAGAAATTGGAGTGTCCGAGGAAATCGGCCACAAAGTGGTTGACCGGATAATTGTAAACCTCCTCCGGGCCCCCTTCCTGTTGAACGATGCCCTGTTTCATGACGATAATTTTGTCCGACATGGAGAGGGCCTCCCTCTGGTCGTGGGTCACGAAGATCGTGGTCACCCCCAGCATCTGCTGCAGGTTGTCGATCTCCCGGCGCATTTCCTCCCGAAGGTTTTCGTCCAGGGCGGAAAGGGGTTCGTCCATGAGCAACACATCCGGTTCGATGACGATGGCCCGGGCCATGGCGATACGCTGTTGCTGTCCGCCGGAAAGCTGAGAGGGCATTCGTTTTTCTACGCCCGGAAGTCGAACCATTTCCAGGGCCTTTATGACCTTCTCCCCGATTTCCTGCTTGGGGACATCCCTGTATTTTAGACCAAAGGCCACATTGTCGAAGATGGTTTTGTGGGGAAACAGGGCATAATTCTGAAAAATCATACCCAGGTTTCGCTTATGTATCGGGATGTCGTTGACCCGCTTGCCCTTGATATAGATATCCCCTTCAGAGGGTGACTCCAGGCCTGCAATCATCCGGAGGATGGTCGTCTTTCCGCACCCCGAGGGGCCGAGCAGGGTCACGAGTGTCCCTTCTTCTATGTCGAGATCCGTCTTTTGAACGGCAACCAGCTTGTCGAAACGTTTGACGACGCCTTTCAATTGAACTAAGGGGGTAGATCCGCCGTTGTTCACTTTAAAATCATCTCCTGAGGAAATAGGTTATCGGTAAAAACCCGTGCAAAATGCCGGAGTGTCGGAGTAGTGGAGTATAGAGTTTGTTTTCGACCTCCATAACTCCACCACTCGATGACTCCCGGGACCTTCGAACGCATCCTGTCCGTCAGTCTGCCCGTTTTTCTATCCTCCGGCCTTGACCCTGTCCCACTTCTCGGCCCATTCCAACTGATGGCCGTTCCAGTACATGGGATCGGCGAAAAGATACCCTTCCAGTTTGCCTGTGGGATCGAAGGCAGGCAGTTTCTTGACCTTATCGGTCATGGGAACCTTGGTCGGATCGAGACTCGGGGGATACGCCTGACCCTCGGCCACGGCGATGGCCGCCTCGGGGGCGAGCATGAAGTCGAGTAGTTTGTGCGCGGCATCCAGATCGGTGTCTTTGATGACAAAGATGCACTCCTGCCATGAGTAGCAGTTTTTCGGGGCCAAGAAGCCGATGGGGTGCCCCTGATCCTGAAGAAGGGCCACTCTGCCGGACCATGCCACAGTGGCGTAGATTTCTTCATTGGCCAGGAGGCTCATGAGTTCCGCCCCGGATCCCCAGTACTTTTTGACCATCTTCCTTTGCTCCCTCAAGGCGTCCCATATGGCCTTCATATCCTTGATGTCGTTGGGATGCTGTCCGGTGTGCAAGGCCGCATACCAGATGTTGGTTCGCCAGTCGCCCCAGCTCCCCAGTTTGCCCTTGAGGGTCTTTTTGTCCCAAAGCAGGGAAGCCCCCAGTTTTTCCGCCTTGTCCTTGGTAATGTATTTGGTGTTGTATGCGATACCGGTCTGTCCCAGGTCGTAGGGAACGGCGGAGAGTTTGCCTTTGGTGATGGCCCGGTACGGTTTGATCATAGAGGCCATGACATTCTTGAGGTTGGAAATTTTGCTCTCGTCAATGACCGTGTCGTAGCCCAGGCCCACATATCGCGCGTAATCGAAAACACCGCTCAAATGGGCCAGGTTGAATTCGCCGCCCGGAGGAAAAGATGCTTTGACCCTTGTCAGGTAGGTGTCCATGTCCCCGAATTCGCCGTCGATCACCTTGATCCCCGTGGCCTTGGTGTATGGGTCAAAGGCGTACTTGCGGAAGGCCTCGGAGGTGCTGCCCCCCCAGCCGTCGAAGCGGATGGATTTGGCGGCCCAGGCCTGGCGCGTGAGGAGACCGAAGGGCCCTCCCACCAATCCGGCGGCGGCACCGGCCAGCCCCAGGTACTTCATGAAATCGCGGCGGGTCACCCCCCCGTTCAAATAACGTTCATACATGCTATCCAGTTTTTTGTTTATGTCTTTACCCATGGATTGCCTCCCTTCTTGGATGTGTCATAATGGTTGAGTCTCAGATTTCTCTTTCAATAACGTAAAAAACAGTCATTCTGCCTTTTCAATCTCTTTGTATCCGCACTTTACGGCCCATGCCGCATCCTCAGGATTGCAGACCCAATAAGTAGACGGGCCGCCTTCCAAGATCCTCAAAGGCACCGAGCTGTTTTTGACATAGGATCGCGCCAATTTGAGGGAACTGAATGTTAAGACGTTTATCCATCGAACCTTTCCCTTGTCGTTCTGTAAATCGATCATGGGCATCTCAGGATCCCCGGGTAAACTTGCGTGAAACGTAACCCGCCAGTAGGGGCGTAGCAATAGTCAGGATGATCATGACGGTTCCCAGGGCGTTGATCTCCGGGCTGATGGAGTTTCTGAGCATCCCGAAAATTTTTACCGGAACGGTCTGGTTCTGGGCCGTGGCCCAGAAGAGGGTGGCGGTAATATCGTCAAAGGAAATGGTAAAGGAAAACAACATTCCCGCCAGAACAGCCGGCATCAGAAGCGGCAGGGTAATCTCCCTGAATGCCTGAAAGGCGTTGGCGCCCAGGGAGTGGGCCGCCTCTTCGTATTCCTTTTTGATCCCCACCAGCCTGGCCTGAACAATCAGCAGGACATAGGGCAGGGTGAGAACCACGTGCCCGATCATCAGGAGCATAAAACTCTTGGGTTGCTGCAGCCAGCGTATAAACAGGAGCAGGGCCACGCCCAGGATGACTTCCGGAATCATGATCGGGGCGAGGAGAAGGGTGTTGAGCGTATTCTTTCCGGGGAAGTCAAAACGGACGAAGGCCATGGCCGCCATGATGCCCACCGCAGTGGAAACCACAGCGGTCGTGGAACCCAGGATCAATGAGTTCTTAAAGGCGGTCAGGATAGGTCCGTTATGGGCCAGTTTGACGAACCACCTGAAACTGAATCCCTTCATGGGAAAACAGCCGAATTGCTCCGGGTTGAAGGAGAGGATGACCACGACAGCGATAGGGGCGAACATGAAGACGTAGACCAGGATCGTGTAAAAACGGATGAATGACCAGCCGGAGATTTTTATTTTCATGGCAATCTCACTGTAGGCTTTTGAAAATCTGGTTGATCCCTAGATATTTGTTGTAGGTCCAGACGATAACGACCAGCAGGAAGAGGAGAATGACGCTGATCGCCGAACCGAAGGGCCAGTCCAGGGTCCCGATGACACGTTTGAAGATCAGATTGGCGATCATTTCGTTTCCCGGTCCCCCGAGAATCATCGGCGGCAGATAGGTCCCCGCAGTCAGGACGAAGACGAGCAGCGAGCCGGCACTCACACCGGGAAGGCTGAGAGGCAGTGTCACTTCCCTGAAGGCCTGCCACTCGGTGCAGCCCATGCTTCTTGCGGCCTCGAGGAGGCTCTTGTCGATGCCTTCCAGGCTTACATAGATATTCAGGATCATAAAGGGCAGCAGGTATTGAAGCAGACCCATGAGGACCGATCCTTCGTTGTAGAGCATCCCCAGGGGGGAGGATAAGAGACCGAACTTGACCAGGAAATGATTGATCAGGCCGGTGTCACCGAGGATGTTGATCCAGCTCATGGTCCTGATGATAAAGCTGATCCAGAAGGGGAGCATGATGAGAAGGAGAAGGATGGCTTTATATTTGGTTGTGCTCCGATAGAAAAAGTAGGCCGGAATGTATCCCATGACCAGGCACAGGGCGACGCATTCCAGCGACACCCGAATCGTTCGAATAAGGATGTGAGGATAAAAGAAATCGACAAAGAATTTTGCGTAATTGCCGAATTGAAAGGCGGGGATGTCGGATCCCGTGGGGGCTCGAAGCCAGAAACTGTAAACCACTATAAAACAAACCGGAATAACCAGCAGAAAAAAGACCGCGCTAAACGCCGGTGCAAGCAATGCCCAGGGTTTCCAACCTTTATTATTCATGTGATCGGGTCGACATAGTCATAGGTTCAGAAAGAAAGGTGTCATGATTGATAGGTGGTCTCAAAAAACCCGTAATATTAGGAGAATAGTGAAAGGCGCCTTCGGAGTCAAGGAGAAAATCGGGACGGGAACAGGCTTTCAGTGATGCTAACTGCAGAATAAAGGCATTAATCGGTCGCGAGACTTTGATACAATATTAAGGCATCATTCTGTCCAAGTTTCAGGCATGATATGCAAATTTGGCGGTTGATTTAGGCATGATGGTGGACAGGGTCTACGTTTTCAGGCAGCCGAATAATGACGATAAATTAGACAGGATCAACAGGATTGACAGGATTTTTACTTTATTCGCATATTGTTTTTTGACAAAACACCAGGGTTTAATTAATGTCTAATGAGTTACCTGAATTTTGCAAAATCCAGGTTTTAACCCGGTACCGGATGGTGAGATGAATTTCGTGTTCCTGAAAGGATAATTGATTTGAAATGAATGAAAACGGCCCTTTCCGGCGCCTGTCGGAAGAAGAATGTCAAAAGTTGCACGGTGCAAGTCTTCAGATCCTGGAGTGCACCGGTGTCCGCATGCATCATCCACCCGCCGTTGATCTCTTGAAAAAAGCGGGCGCATCCGTAACGGAAGGAAACAGGGTGAGGATTCCGGGGAAGCTGGTCGAGCAGGCCCTGGAGACTGCGCCCGGAGAGGTGGTTCTCCACGACCGCCACGCAAAACCTGTCATGCCTCTCGGCGGTTACCGCACTTTTTTCGGTACCGGTTCGGATTGTCTCAACATCGTGGATCATCGCACCGGTGAACGCAGAAAGCCCCTGCTGCAGGACGTGGCCGAGGGGATCACCCTCTGTGATGCCCTGCCGAATATAGATTTTGTGATGTGTATGTTCCTCCCAAGGGACGTCCCCAGAATGGTGGCCGACCGCTACCAGATGGAGGTCATGCTCAATGGCACGAGCAAACCGATCATGTATGTCACCACGGACCTGGGCGGTTGTGTGGATGCGGTGGAAATGGCCGAAGCCGTGGCAGGGGGGGTGGCGGCCATGCATGAAAAGCCCCTGGCCGCCTGCTATGTGAATGTGGCCCAGGGTCTGCAGCATAACAAGGAGGCCCTTCAAAAGTTACTGTATCTATCCGGAAAGGGACTGCCTTTCGCCTATATCCCGGTTGCCCTCGGCGGGGCGACTGCTCCCATCACCCTGGCCGGCAACATGGCGATCTGGAACGCCGGGAGCCTGGTGGGCCTGACCCTGTCGCAATTGAACCGCCCGGGCGCACCCTTCATTACCTCGGGGTGGGGCGCGAGCGCACTGGATATGCGCACGGGAGTCAGCCCCTATGTGGAGCCTGAAAAACAGTTCATGGCCCAGGATCTCGCGCACTTTTACGACTTGCCGATGTTTGCCTTCGGCGGGTGCAGCGACTCAAAAGGGGTGGACCAGCAGGCAGGCATCGAAGCGGCGCTGACCTTGATGACAAATGCCCTCAGCGGCAGTCACCTTGTGCATGACCTGGGATACCTGGAGTCCGGCCTGACCGGATCCCTGGCCCAACTGGCCATCTGCGACGAGCTGGTCGGCTGGATACGGACGGCCCTGAAGCCGGTGGAGATCAACGATGAGACATTGGCCCTGGACGTCATCGATGAGGTCGGGCCCGACGGAAATTTCATGGAGAGCGAGCACACCCTGATGCATTTCCGGGAGCGCTGGTATCCCAATCTGATCGAGCACTTCAATTACGAGGGCTGGTTGGGCAAGGGGGGAAGGGACCTGGCCCAGCGGGCGGCCGAGAGGGTGGGGAAAATCCTCGAAACACACCATGCGGAGCCGCTCCCGACCCGGGTGCGAGAACGTCTGAAGGCGATCGTCGAACGGGCAAGGCGGCCATCCGGTCGTTAGGCTCCCCCGGGGCTGTTTTGCGGAAGACGGGCTGCGGCCACGGAACAACGTTCACAGGATCAAAAAGAAAGGATCCGCTATGGCAAAAAAGAGTCTTCTGGAAAAGGCCCTGGATAAGGTGATCGTTTTTGACGGGGCCATGGGCACCATGCTCATGGCATCGGGTCTTTCCCAGGGGGAGACGCCTGAAATGTGGAACATTGAAAAACCTTCCCTGGTCATGGATATCCATAGACGGTATTATGAGGCAGGCTCCGATGTGGTCCACACCAACACCTTCGGGGGAAATATTCTGAAGCTGCATGACAGGGGCCTTGCCGACAGGATGGAAACCATCAACATGGAGGCGGCGAGGCTGGCCGGCGAGGTGTGCCCTGATGACAAATTCGTGGCCGGCGACATCGGCCCCACAGGAAAGATGCTCAAGCCCCTCGGGGAGTTGTCTGCCGAGGAAATGGAGGCGGCCTTCTACGAGCAGGCAAAAGCCCTGGTCAGGGGCGGGGTCGATTTTCTGAGCATCGAGACCATGTTTTCGCTGGAGGAGGCCCTGGCCGCGGTGCGGGGAGCAAAAAGCGTATCCCCTTTGCCGATCGTGGCTTCAACGACCTATACCCAAACGAAGAAGGGGTTTTTTACGATGATGGGCGAAAGCGTCGAACAGTGCGTGAAGGCCCTGGAAGCCGCCGGGGTCGACGTCATTGCGACCAACTGTACCCTGGGCAGCCGGGAAATGATCGATCTGACAAAAGAAATGCGGACCCTTACGAAGAAACCCCTCCTGATCCAGCCCAATGCCGGCAAACCCTTGACCCGGAAGGGCACGACCTATTATGAACAGACCCCTTCGGAGTTTGCCGGGGACTGCAGAAAGATCAAAGAGGCCGGAGCCGATATGATCGGCGGTTGCTGCGGGACCAACGCCGAGTTTATACAGGCACTGGTCAGGGAGGTTATATGAGGGCGGAAAGGGTCGAGGCCGATAAATTGTGCCATACATGGGGCCTCTCGTAAGGTTAAAGGCCAAAGGCCAAAGGTTAAAGGAAGAAGCATGATCGCTGCGCTTGAGGGGAAAAGGATAAAGGACAAAGGCGAAATTTTAAAGACTGAAAGCCAGGGACAGATTCTCCCGCAGAGACGCGGAGGCGCGGAGAAAAAAGAAAGACATACTCTGGCGATCTTGGCGTCTTGAGCGAAGCCCAGCACACGGGACAGGCGGGCGGTAAAGTCTTTTTGACATCACATGCCCGGGCTCCTTTCATCAATATCCCCCGGCGTCTGAGTCAAAGCCGGGCGCACTTAATCCGGGTTATTAGTTCTTTGTGAAATCTGGACCCAGGGGCAAGTCGAAGATCCCGTCTTCAGTGGCACTGGAATTTCAGTACCGACGTCTTGAGATTCCGGTCTCTTTTTTGAAAGCGCTTTTCTGATGAAAGTCGCGGAGCGATACCGCAACTTTAGTCACTCGAAATTTTAGTCACTTGTAACTCTTATCCATCTTTAGGGTTGATACAAAGTCGAGCCCTCCGGCCTCGAATTTTTTACTTTCGTCTGATTCTGCAACCCAGCCCCTTAAGATTGGGCGTCCCGAATTCTTTCCCGATGTTTTTTGCCGATGTGAGCATGTTGAAATTGGCGCTTTGCCAATCACAACCGGCTCCCGTTTCGCCTTCCGTAAACCACCAGCCGTAAGCTGCGTTGACGACCCTTGGATGGATTCTGTCCGTGAGGGAGGCCACCTGTGTGACGCTCCCGTGTCTGGTCTCGATGACCAGTTCATCCCCATCACCGATACCGTATTTCGCGGCCGTGTCCGGGTGAATCTCGGTCATCGGGTGGGGCCGTTTCTCACGGAGACTCTTGACCCACCGATAGGAAGAGTGGAGGTAGTAGCGGCTTTTGCAACTGGTCAGGACAAGCGGGAAATCGGGGTCCTCCGCTTCGGGGAGCCCCTCGAACCGGGGCAGGGGAGGGACACCGAGCTTTTCGGCCCGGGAGAGGGCCAGTTCCACCTTTCCGGTGGGTGTTTTGAAACCGGCTTTGCGGTATTTCATGAACCGGTCCGGTCCCTTGAGACAGTCCTTTTCCACAAATTCGCGGTAGGTGATATCCATGGGTTTCAGGACTTCCTCCAAAAGGTCCTCCCAATCGTCGAACCAATGCTCCTTGGGTGTCAATGCCCTTCCCAATTCATTGAGGATTTTGAGATCGGGCCAGCAGTCTTCGGGCGGTTCGATCACTTTGGGTCGCGGCACCAGGACGCCGTGTCCGAGACCATAGTGGCCGATATCATTGAATTCAAAGGTGGTGGCGGCCGGGAGGACGATATCGGCCAGGGCGGCCGTCGGGGTCATGACGATATCGGAGACCACGAAGAAATCCAAATGGTTCAGGGCCTCATAGGTCATGGGACTGTCCGCAAAGGTAACCAGTGGGTTGGTACACTGCATGTAGGCCCCTTTGACGGGATAGGGGGCACCCTCCAGGACCGCCTTTCGGAAGAGCGTCGGAGGGACGTTCATGAGCATGGGGATGGTCCCGTAGTGGGTGTGAATCATCTCGGATCGCTTATTGGGGAGCTGATCGGCCCGGACAAATTCCCTGTAGCTGAGGATATCGGGCTCATTGGCCTTGATATTCCCCCCCGGGACATCCAGGTTGCCGCACACGGCCATCAGACAGATCAAGGACCGGATGATATCAAAGGTGTGGATATTCTGCTCAACGGCGTTTCCCCACTGGATCGCCGCCGGCCGGGCCTTCGCATAGAGCTTGGCGCCCTCCCGAATCTGATCCGCCGGCACCCAGGTCACGTCCGCCATCTTTTCCGGGGTGTAGGGTTCCACTTGGCGGGCCAGGTCGTCGAAACCGTGGGTCCAGTCTGTCACAAAATCCCGGTCATAGAGACCCTCCCGGATAATGACGTTCAGAAAGGCCAGGGCCAGGGCTGCATCCGAGCCCGGTCTTAACTGGAGACAGAGACGGGCCTTCGAAGCCAGTTCCGTCTTGCGGGGGTCCACAAGCATCAGGTCGGCGCCGTTTTGAATTTGTTCGAAAAGTTGCGTACACACCTGGCCTTCTTCGTTGGTGCTCGTGATATTGCTGCCCCAGAGGACCACCAGTTGACCGGGATGATGCAAATCGGCCACGGGATAAAACCCGCAGGTATGACGGCCGGAAATTTCCCGGGGCAGGTGACAGACATCCGCCATGCCGAACATGTTGGGAGAGCCGAAGAGGGTGGCCAGGCGGTTAAGGGCAAAGAGCTCCAGACCTTTGGGCATGCCCTGCCCGAAGACGACGGACCTGGCCCCGTGTTCTCTCCTGATCCTGTCCAGGTTTTCGCTGATCTCCCCAATGGCTTCGATCCAGGAGACCTCCCGCCATTGACCTTTACCCCGTTCGCCGATTCTTTTGAGAGGGTGCCGGAGTCTGTCCGGGTGGTTGAGCCGATCCGGTGCGGCCAGACCCTTCGGGCAGACATAGCCTTTGTTCAGAAACCCTTCGGGGTCCCCCTTGATCTTGACGATTTTGTTGTCCTTCACACCGACCAAAAGAGCGCACCCACCGTGGTCCATTCTCGAACAGTGAGTTTTTACCCAACGAATGTCCTCCGTCATACTTTTTACCTCATCATGAAGATTTACTCTTGATTAAACAACAACCGACACACCGGGCCGTGGCAGATGCCATTTATAAATGACCGGGTTTCCCCGCTTATGGCAAAAAACGACGACAGTGTATTACAACCCGAGCCGTCCCGTAAACCCCTATAAATCTGAGGTCGAGCATCGGTGACCCATGCTGATGTGGCATAAAAAACATGACAAGGGGGTTAAAAAAACGATGTAACCTTTTTTTCGTTTTTTAAAAGAGGTTCACATGACCGTTACACTCATGCAACCATTTTTCCTGTATGGCGACGATGATTTCGTTGAATTATATTATCAAGGAAGTTCATTAGGGGATTGAATCCTTCCCCACAGAGAAATGCAAAAACTTATGAGTTTGTATGTATGCAAAAGGCCGGACGGAAAATGTTTATCCCGATCCGGCCTCATGAAAACCTTCGTCTTTTGGCGTGAATTCGCTATTGGCTGGGAGGTTGTCCCGGCATTCCGGGCATCCCCTGGGGCATCTGAGGCATCCCACTCGGCATCCCCTGAGGCATCCCCTGGGGCATTCCACCCGACATCCCACCGGGCATCCCTCCGGGCATGGCAAATTTCTGATAGCCTTGGGGAAGCTCAAAGAGATGATCGGACACATTGCCGGTTTTGATGTTCTTCAGGAGCATGTGACCGTTGTCGTCCTGCACCTTGATCGGGAAGGAGATTTTTTTTGAGATCCAGTAGTAGAGCGTATGGCCTTCCTGTGTGAGTTCATATTTCCTACAGGAATAGCCCGAGACGGTTTCCTTTCCCACCTTCTTGGCGGTCTTTTCCAGGTTCGGCGTCCATTCCTGCATCCTGCCCTGACCGGTTCCCTGCATCCTTTGCTCCATGTACATCTTCTGCCTGTCCATGAGGATCCACATGACACCCTTGTCGGGCCGGATGATGGTCACGGCCTGAGACATTTCCATTCTCATCAGGCCGTCTTTCATGAACATCTTGCCCTTGCCGGGCATGTCTTGAGGATCGCTCGATTTGGAGATGAAATCGGCAGAAAAGCCGGCTGCTGCGGCAGTGCCTGAAAACAGGACAAAGAAAAAGATCCCCCCCAAGGCCAGGATCAAACCACTAAACCACTTCGATTTGTGCACTTTTCAACCTCCCTTGATAATGTGTTCATCAGTGTAAGAAAAATATGAATGATCATGTTTCTGATCAAGTGAACTCGATAAGAAGGAAAACGTATAGAATCATTCATACCGAAAAAACGGCAGACGTGTCAAATTTTTTGTATTTAAGAAGATCCCGGTTATCGATGGGTTATGGAATGTGTCACCATCCGGATCCCGCATCACCCGGGGCCCGGGAAGAGAAGTCGGCCATGTCGGTGACTGTCATAGGCTTCGGGCGAAAATAAGGATTGACAAGGGTTCGCGGTAGACTACTATAGCGTCACCCTTGGCGCCTTAGATCTGCAACATCCTAGACCTTCGGCCTATTGGGGTTCATTTCAAATTTTGCAGGGAACCGGAATCCTTGAACACTGAACTGAAGTCACCCTTTACGGCAATCCTCTATGGCTTACCCGCCCTCATCACCGCTGGGGCGATATTCTACGTGTCTTCGCTGGAGGAAATAGAGATTCCTCTGGGGGCCGTCTCCTTCAACGATCTCCTGTTTCATTTTGCCGCCTATTTTTTCTTCGGACTGACCCTGATCGCGGCCGCCTACCCCTGGTACGGCCATCTTGACTATCCCCGGCAAACCACCTTCCTGCTCATCGGGATCGGGATCCTCTATGGGCTTTCCGATGAGATCCATCAGGCATTCGTTCCCAACAGAACCTGTGCCGTGAGTGACCTGACGGCCGACGCCCTGGGTGTCATTTTTGCACACCTGACCGTAAAAACATGGATCAGAATCCGGAGAAAAAATGCGGGATCATCTTCATGAAGAGTCCGGAAGCACACGTCTTCGACCTTGCCCTGCAAACCGGGGCCGTCCGGATTCGTTGAAATCGTACCTGTTGAGCCTTTTGAAACCCTTTCAGTTATAAAGAGGTCATGGCATTGCCATGACCAAGCACCTTCATATTTTTAAAAGGCTAAGCGCATACCCCGGTTTCAAGGGGCAATGGACGGGTGACCCTTTTCTCGGTCCGGTTCCTGGCCTTGAGGGACGGGTTCGGGGAGCTGTCGATTTTCAGGCTTTTTCCCCTGAGGGAGGCGAATGGCGGGTTTTTTCATGAAAGGCCTGTAGAGGGGATCTCCGACCAGGATTTGCCTCCAGGAAAGAAAAGGCGATGATCGGTAGTAGACATCCAGAAGCGGCACGTCGCCGGTCATGAGCAGGGGGAAGAAGTGATCCGGGAGGGGAAAAGAAGAAAGATAGGGTTCCTGCACCGGTCCGAGCGTCGCGGTGATGCCCTCCTCGATCATCCTCTTGCACCAGACATTGCTTTTCACCCCCCGCAGGGTGGCGGCTTCCCCACTGGCTACATGAAAACCCACGGCCCCGGGCTTCCAGGAAAAGGCGTCTATATAGTTTGAAAGGGAATACCATCCGCAATAAAGGGCGGCGTCAGGGCAATCACCGCTCTGGAAGAGGGTGGGCTTCCGATCGATCACCACCTTCATGGAGGAATATTTTGAAAGAATATCGTGGAGATTGACAAGGCGCCCGTCATAACGGGCCGGGGCGCTTTTCTCCTCTGAGTCCAATCCCCTGGTATCGATATAGAAGATACCTTCGAGTCCCGTCTTTTCCGTGGTCAGGGCGTCGTCGATGAGCCTCTTGACTTGCTTCGTCGTGGGGCCGTCCAGACGGCCCACTCGCACGACCCTGTCCCGGATCCTCTGAATGAAGGGCAGTCTATTGTAGCGGTCGTAATAGGGGTTGGGTATCCATCCGGCCTGTTGGTAGGATTCGACAAAAAGGAGCGCCAGTTCACTGTCCACCGAGGCCGTATAATCGCCCCTGGAATAGATCTCCCCGAGATTAATCCAGTATTTCAATTCGCCCAGGAGGCCGTTGAGGAACCTCTGGGTCGTAGCCGTTTCAAGGGCTGTTTCGGGGGAAACCCCACGGAAAGACCGTTCCATTATGTCCTGCCTCAGAATGGCATCCCATCGAAAGAGCTCCTGACGCCGGATGTGTTCCTTGTCCTCGGGGGTCCCCTTGGCAAGCCCGCCAAGAGAGGCCTTCACGATGGGCCCGGTTCCACCCAGTCGGATGAGCAGGGACTGGATTTTTGAGAAATTGTCCTTGAGGGTTTCGTTGGTCCGTGCCTCGGCCAGGTACCTGAAGCCGTGTTTGAAGGCCTCCGCCCCTTGACGCAGTCGGTCCGGGGCGGGGATCGGGGTTTTGGTCTGCCCGGAGATGCTTCGGCCGGTAACACCGTCGAGTTCTTCCGAGAGTCGCCGGACCAGTTCACCGTATTCTTCTATCCTCGCGTCGACAAGGTTCAGAAAGGCCTTATCGGATCTACTGCCCGGTGTATCGGTGACGCGCAAAGGGACCCCATAAATAAGAAGCACGGCCGGATCTTTTCCATCGGCCTTGAGCTTTTGCGCGCCTTTTCGGACGGCTGGAAGCAGTATCTTGTCGAATTCCGAGCGGGTCATGGTCTCGGAGGTGGTGACCCTCACTCCGAGGAGATTGCCCCCGGGCAGGCCTCTCCTTTGCATGTAGTATTGGGCGATCTCCCTGCTTCCCTGCATATTGAGGTTGCAGACCACGATGATATCGGAAGGCTCGAGGGCATGCCCCCGGGGCAGGCTGGAAAAAAAGACGGCGAGCAGTGTGCCGGCCGCCAGGGCTGTTTTCAAAATTGAATTCATTCGATACCTTTCCACCATCTGCCTGCACTTCTTCTACGTGTTATCTGCAAAAAACACATAGAATAGCATTTTGTTTCTCTCACAGTCCGCCACAAAGCGCTGGCGAATAAAAGGCTCTCAGAGAACACAGAGAATTTTTTGAGACACTTGACGTGACTAGGGGTTCAAGGGGCTAAAACCTATAGTTCCTTAAAAAACATGACAAGGGATTGTCAAAAGCAATGTGCACATTTTTGCAAAACCTAACACGAATTATACCATGACGCCATAAAATCCGACCTTTGATGGGGAATAAGGAGGCGGGAACTCCTGTCGGCATGTGACAGGGTCTAGGGCCCGGCACCGTCTATCATCTCAAGTTCTTTCCCTTCCAGTGATTTGATTTCATCCCGATAACGGGCGGCATCTTCGAATTCAAGGTTTTTGGCCGCCTCGAGCATTCTGTCATGCAAATCGTGGATTAGTTCCTTTATACGATTCGGGGTGAGGTAGAGATTTTCCTTTTCGGCGACCGTCGGCACCGTGACATAATCCGCTTCATAGGGTGAACCCAGGATATCGTCGATGGACTTCTGAATGGAGACCGGCGTAATGTTGTTTTCAAGGTTATATTCACGTTGAATTTGACGGCGGCGGTCGCACTCCTCGATGGCCCGCGACATGGAACCGGTCATGCGATCGGCATAGAGGATCACCGTGCCGTCAACATTCCTGGATGCCCTGCCGCAGGTCTGGATCAGAGATCTTTCAGATCGCAGAAACCCCTCCTTGTCCGCGTCCAGTATGGCGACCAGGGACACCTCGGGCAGGTCCAACCCCTCCCTCAGGAGATTGATCCCCACCAGGACGTCGAAGATTCCCAGACGCAGGTCCTTCACAATTTCCATCCTCTGGATGGTCTTGATATCGGAGTGAAGGTAGCGGACCCTGACGCCCAGTTCGGAGTAATAATCGGTAAGATCCTCCGCCATGTTCTTGGTCAGTGTCGTAACGAGCACCCGTTCACCCCTTGCCACCCGTTCCCTGATCCTTGCCAGAAGGTCATCGACCTGGTTGGTGGCGGGGTGAACGATGATATCAGGATCCATGAGACCCGTCGGCCGGATGATCTGTTCGGCAATCCGGTCGGCATGTTCGAGTTCATAGGGGCCGGGGGTGGCGGAGACATAAACGACTTGCCTGACCCGCTCGTCAAATTCCTGAAACCTGAGGGGGCGATTGTCCAGGGCCGAGGGAAGACGAAAACCGTAATCCACCAGGGTCATTTTACGGGATCGATCGCCGTTATACATGCCGTTCAACTGGGGAATGGTGATGTGGCTTTCATCCACCATCACCAGGTAGTCTTTGGAAAAGTAGTCCAGGAGCGTGGGCGGAGGGTCGCCGGGCGCCCTTCCCGTGAGATGCCGTGAGTAGTTCTCTATACCGTGGCAGTAGCCCATCTCCATCATCATTTCAATATCAAAAAGGGCACGTTCCTCTATCCTCTGGGCTTCAAGAAGCTTGTGCTCGGCACGAAAGTATTCGATCCTCTCTTTGAGTTCTTCCTTGATGTGGACGATGGCCTTCTCACGGACTTCTTCGGTGGTGACATAATGGGTCGCAGGGTAGATCGTGATGCGGTTCATCTCCTGCATCACCTTTCCCGTCAGGGGATCTATTTCCTGGATGGTTTCGATGGTGTCCCCGAAGAAGTTCACGCGAACGGCACGGTCCTCTTCGTGAACGGGATAGATATCCAGCACGTCCCCCCGGACCCGAAAGGTTCCCCTGGAAAAATCGTAGTCTCCACGCTCGTAGTGGATCTCCACGAGTTTTCGAAGGGCGTCTTCACGGCTCAGTTCGGTATTCCTTTCGAGGTAAAGGAGCATGTTGTGGTAAGCCTCAGGAGAACCCAGTCCGTAGATGCAGGAAACACTGGCCACGATGATGACGTCCTCACGGTCGAGCAGGGAGCGTGTGGCCGAGTGACGCATCTTGTCAATCTGCTCGTTGATGTGGGAGTCTTTCTGGATATAGGTGTCCGACTGAGGGATGTAGGCCTCGGGCTGGTAATAGTCGTAATAACTGACGAAGTATTCAACGGCGTTGTGGGGGAAGAATTTTCTGAGCTCACCGAAGAGCTGGGCCGCAAGGGTCTTGTTGGGGGCGATGATCAGGGTAGGCTTCTGCACCCGGGCAATCACGTTGGCCATGGTAAAGGTCTTGCCCGAACCCGTCACTCCCAGCAGCACCTGATGCCGGACGTCCTGCCCGACACCCTCCACCAGTGTTTCGATAGCCTGGGGCTGGTCCCCGCAGGGTTCGAAGCTGGTTTCAATTTTAAATAGTTTGCTCATTTATTTTTAATCAATTCGTGAAAAGTCTCATTTTCACCACGAAGGACACGAAGAGCACGAAGGGCTGTAACAATAAATAACATTTCAAGAAAATGATGGTTCCGGGTCATGACAGTCTTTTTTCAAAAACGAGGGCCTAGGGGGAAGTTCGATGAAAACGGGGCAACTTCGGCGGCGATGAACCTCGGCACATTGTGGCGGTTGCGCTTCGCCCGCCTTGGAGAAGTCCTTGTGCGGATTCCCGGGCAGCGTTTTTTCATTTTTGAAAAGAGATTGTCATGACCCATCCAGCGCTGTACGTGCTCTAAAAGGCTACACAGCTCCGAAAAATCCGGGTCATGAAACACCACCCTGGATTTTCACATGGACCTTTCGGGATCGGGGTCCGTCGAATTCGCAAAAGAAGATCTTCTGCCAGGTCCCGAGCACCAGGCGGCCCTTTTCCACGATCAAGGAGACCGAGCTTCCCATGATGGAGGCCTTGATATGACTGTCGGAATTCCCTTCCATGTGGCGGTATCCCGCGTTAGGCGGTACCATCTCGTTGAGCTTGTTGAGGATATCCTCGCAGACCGCCGGGTCCGCCCCCTCGTTGATCGTCAAGCCCGCCGTTGTGTGCGGCATGTAGACCATACAAATCCCCTCCTCGACGCCGCTCTTGACAACCTCTTCCTGCACGGCGGCCGTGATGTTCACCATCTCCACCCGTGACCTTGTTTTGACGCTGATGCTCGCAGGCATGGCGCTTTCTCCTTTCAAAATCCTAACAATTGTTTCTCAAAATTACCCTGACCTCCATCCTTAACCTCTCGGCAGGGCTCACAAGGCCCGGATCCGCGGTGCCAAGAGGAACGCGGTTTGACGGTTACCTCCATGATATCGCCCTCGCGGTTAAGGTGATGATTTGAAGTGTACGCAATACCTTTTGAATTGTCAAAAGGTGCGGTACCGGTTCTACAGGTGAGAATCGAAAAGGCTGTACCGTTTCAGACGGCGACATAAAAAAGATAAATCAGACAGGATGGCCGGGATCGCCAGGATTTTTCATTTAGCCTTAATGACCGTATTTCCTCTTGCTTCATGCAACTCACGGTGCTATTGTGATTTGTCCGAATAATCCACGGTAGAATTGGGAGGTATCCATGGAGCTTCAAAGACACCTTAATCTTCCGGAATTGTTGGCGAAAAAATCGGTTTTTCTTTTTGGACCCAGGGCAACAGGGAAATCAACCTTGATCAGGCAGCAATTATCCGACTCCGCCAGGGTCATTGATCTGCTGGATTCGAGGTTTTACATGCGACTGTTAAGCTCACCCGGTGACCTGGAAGCTATCATTTATTCCGATAGCGAGAACGGCATCGTAGTGATTGACGAAGTTCAGCGTGTCCCTGAACTCCTCAACGAAGTGCACAGGCTCATTGAAAAGAAAAAGCTCACCTTCCTGCTAACTGGCAGTAGCGCCAGAAAACTGCGCAGGGGAAAGGCGAATCTTCTGGCCGGCAGGGTATGGGAGGCACGACTCTTTCCTTTGACCCGGCGTGAAATACCGGATTTCAATCTTGAAAGATACCTTCGCTACGGAGGACTGCCCCCGGTCTACCTCAGTCCGTACCCGGATGAAGAACTGAACGCCTATGTCAACACCTATCTGAAAGAAGAAATTATGGCGGAAGGATTGATTCGAAAATTACCGCCATTTTCACGGTTCCTTCGCTCCGCCGCCCTTGCAAATGGGGAGATGATAAATTTTTCCAAGCTGGCAAATGACTGCCAGGTACCTCCTTCCACGGTTACAGCGTATGTGGGACTCATCGAGGATACCCTGATGGGATTTCTGTTACCTTCCTGGAAGGAATCCAGGAAGCGCAAGGCCATTCGTATGGGAAAGTTTTATTTTTTCGATCCCGGTGTGACACATGCACTGACCGGAACCCGGACAATTGACCGTAATTCCCATCTCTATGGTAAAAGTTTTGAGCAATTCATCGGAATGGAAATACGCGCATATCTCGGTTACGAACGAAAAATGGTTGATTTTTCATACTGGCGTTCGACTCATGGGTATGAAGTGGATTTTTTGATCGGCCGGGAAACGGCCGTCGAGGTAAAAGCGTCACAAAGAATAACCCGGAGAGATTTTAAGGGTCTGAAGGCCCTTGAAGAGGAAAACGTATTCAAAAACTATGTGCTTGTGAGTCAGGATCCGGTCAATACCAGGCACGGTAATTGTCAGGCCCTCCACTGGGAAACGTTCCTGGACCAGTTATGGTCCGGCAAATTCACAGGATGATTTCCTATGAAATCCTTGCTCTTTGAGCAAGGTCATAGTTTATTGGCTTTGCCGTTCGAAATTTTTTTTGCAATTTAAGACTCTTGAGCTGTCCCAAAATACAGGTTGGGGAAAAATGATATAAGGCGGAAGTGCAACGAAAAATGATTAATGTTGAATTAGGGGCGCAGGAGACATGATTCAGAATGGAAGGACCCGCCTTTCAATCCCACCGTTTTTTACCATTTCATCGAGCAGTGAGCCATCAAAGATATGCACTCCCTCGCCCTGCCGAGGCATGGAAGAAATTCAAAATTAAAAATTGAGCATTCAACATTGAAGGCCCAGCCTTCGCCTTCCTTCGTGGTGAGATACAAGATTCCAACTATCTTCGGTTGGGTTTTGGGACTTTTTGAAGCGAAAAAAAACGGCCGGATGACAGTGGACAGTATCGAGTACCCATTAATCCGGCATCAATGAAAATCCCGGGCCGGGTGCCCGCCCCTTTATCCGCAGGTTTTATCTTAATAGGCAATAAAAATGGATTCACCTGGACCCGAGTGCGTCATTGATCCGCAACTATACTCATATATTGACAAATTAGGAAATGCCAGATAGCTTAATTTATAGAAGAATTGGGACGATCTGAAAACCCTTTAATGGGAGAGTATCATGAGAGATGAACAGTTACTCCAACGAATCGTTTTGGATCCCAAAGTCATGGTGGGGAAGCCGGTCATTCGGGGCAGTCGCTTGACGGTCGATTTTATCCTGAACCTTATGGCCCATGGTGCCACAGAAAAGGAAATACTTGAGGAGTACAAAGGCCTCACCGGTGAAGACATCCGGGCATGCTATCTTTTTGCGACAAAAGCGTTGAAAGATACGGACTTCATGCCATTGGCAGAGGAGTGCACTCAATGAGATTCATCGTTGATGAATGCACCGGGCCGGCGGTAGCCTCATGGTTGAAAGATAATGGGCATGAGGTCTTTTCGGTTTACGATGAAGCAAGAGGCATGAGCGACAACGACATCATCCAAAAGGCACATAAGGAAGAATGGATTTTGATCACCAACGACAAGGATTTCGGTGAAATGGTCTATCGAGACCGCCGATTTCATCGCGGCGTTATTTTGCTTCGGCTTGAGGATGAACGCTCTGCATCGAAAATCAGGGTTCTTTCCCGCCTGCTTGAATCTTATTCTGATAGGATTTCTGGAATTTTTCTCGTTGTGACGGAGCAGCGAGTCAGATTTGCCAATAGATAAAGACATTCCAAATTAAAAATTAAGCATTCGACATTGAGACGGCCCAGCCTTCGCCCCTGATTCGTGCTCTTCGCATCCTTGTAAGGTTGCCAGAAGGGCAAAAACCAAAAACTAAAGAAAAGACATTGTCTCACACAGAGAAGCAGAGAACTCAGAGTATTAAAGACAGGAAACAAGTTTATGCTTTTCTCTGATAGCCCTGTGTCTCCAGCGAAGCGGGCGTGAGATATTATTTTTTTACTCTTTCGTGCTTGTTGGGAGATTAAAAAATGTCAAATATTTTTGATTGAATTTTGAAGCTTTTTGGGGAGAAGGGCGGAGGCAGATGGCAGTGACCCGTCCACCTAAACCGGGTTCCCTTACGGCACAATGATCGAGGGTGCGTCTTCTTCTTCCCCGTCTTCCTTTTCATCGGGCATGGGTACGCCGCCGGTGGCGGAGAGATAAAGTTTCAGGGTCCTTTCCAGCATGGCCATGAGGAAGGGGTTGGCGCCCGCGAGGGAGGACTTCCGCTCCAGTGAGGCGGCTGTCAGGAGGCAGGCGCGGGCCAGGGCCTCTTCTTCCATTTTGAAGAAAATATAGGCGTTTTCCTCGAGACGGCCTTTGAGAAGCAGACGCTTTGCATCCGTATACAGATCGTCGACGGCCTTTTCCTTGATTTCCCTGATACGGTTCGCCTTCTGCTCTTCAGAAATGAGAATTTGGCTGTTTTCAGCCTCATCCATGTCTTTGACCAGGGTCTCCATTTTTTCAAGATCGAAGAGCCAGGCCGCCATGATGTCGTGCTCAAAGAGGTTGTGGATCTGGGTGTCGGTCAGGACCTCGCCGGCGAGGCTTTCGGAGGGGATGTGGTCATAGATGAGATGATGATCGAGGAGCGTGACCTTGTCCTGGATATAAGGTCTCAGACGACGATAATGCCTCAGAGGGTCGGCGCTGGATCCGGGACCGTTGAGTGTGTAAGTCTCTTCCAGGACCGTTGCGGCGTGGGCAATGGTCGTCTCGATCAGGATCGAAAAATTTTGCGCAAAGAGGTCCCTGACTTCTTTCATGCGTTTCTTGCTGTAGTCACCGAAAACGAAATCGACCATGCCCTTTTCATCATTGACAATGCCTATGCCGACTTGAAATCCTGCGGGCATTCGGGGTATCGCCACAAAAACGGGACGGCTGCCTGCGCCGTCAATGGGACCCAAAGAGGCCTCGGGCTGCCCTAATTCGGGTTTGAAATTTAAAATGGAAGGTTCCTCAATAGATGCTTCCCCGGGAACGGATACGCCTTTTTGCTTCAACTTGAAGAGGATCTTTTTGACCGCCTTCTGAACATCCTTGTGATCGAAAGTTTTCCTGACGGCTAGAAGGAAATCAACGGCGCGGGGATCGTCCAGGGGCCATTTGTCCATCAGGGCAAGCGCCAGAGCGGGACTCGTAAACTGTTTTTCCATGCCTGACAGGTCGACGGCGTTCGGATTTTTCAAGAGGGCATCCAGGTGGGCCTTTTCTTCAGGGGTCAGGGCGGGAATGCCGGGGGACTTTTTCCTGTTCTGCTTTTTCTTTTTTTTCACGGTCAGGCCGCCTCTTGGTTTTCAATGGTGACCAGGTCCTCATGGCCCGCTTCTTTCAGATAGACATTGACCGTTTCACGGGGTCCCGCTTCCCAGGTGCCGCCCACATAGTCGGCCCGGATGGGGAGTTCCCGCAGGGGCCCGCCACGGTCTACAAGGATGGCCAGTTCGATTTTCCTGGGGCGACCAAAATCAATGAGGGCGTCCATGGCCGCTCGAACCGTTCTCCCCGTGAAAAGGACATCATCGACCAGGATGATCGTTTTGTTGTCGATTGAAAAGGGCAGATCCGTCTTTCCCACGGCAGGTGCGCCGGTCTGTCGTGTCAGGTCATCTCTGTATAGAGTGACATCCAGAATGCCGGCAGGAGGCTTGGGAACGTTCAGTCTGCCGATAACCCTTTGGAGTCTCACCGCAAGAAAAGCTCCGCCGGTTCTGATTCCTATCAGGACCACATCCTCCATGGTTGGGTTGTGGGCGACGATTTCCTCGGCTATTTTGCAAAGGGTTTCTTTGATATCCCGGGCTTTTAGAATGATGTCTTTTCTCATAAGACCATCCAAATCATTACGAAAAAAACAATATATTTACCATACATTTGGTATGATATCAATCAAAATGCGGATTTGCTTGACTTTAGGCGCCGTGGATTTTTATATTAATGAATTGTGTTTTCATCACAGTGAATCTGGATCCGGGTGATCATGGGTAGGCCATCTGAAAACATCGATCTCATGGAATTATGTGAGAGACTGGATTACCGGTTCGTCAACGAGGATTTGCTGGCGGAAGCATTCCGGCATTCCTCCTATGTCAATGAAATCGGGGAACCTCTTCTTCAGGACAACGAGCGGCTTGAATTCCTTGGCGATGCCGTGCTTGATCTTGCCATCAGCCATATCCTTATGGAGATGTACCGAGAGGCCAAAGAGGGAGACCTTTCAAAGTTTCGAGCATTTATCGTGAACGAAAAAACCCTTTCCCAGATGGCCCGGACTCTCGAACTGGGTAAGTTCCTCCAGTTGGGGAAAGGCGAGGAAACGACCGGAGGAAGGAAAAAGCCGAGTATCCTTGCCGATACGATGGAGGCCCTGCTCGGGGCCCTATACCTGGATGCGGGTTTTGATCGAACACGGGATATCATTCATCGATTCTTCACGCCGCTATTGGGGAAAATCGAATCTGAAGAGGAAGTCGATGATTTTAAGAGCCTTCTCCAAGAATACACTCAAGCGATCTATAAGATACGACCGGAATATATTTTGGTCAAGGAAACAGGCCCGGCCCATGAGAAGACCTTCAGGGTGGCCTTGCGCCTGAACGGCGACTTTATGGCGGAAGCCGAGGGGAGGAGTAAGAAGGAGGCGGAACAAAAGGCGGCAAAGGAGGCCTTTTTTTGTCTGACGAAGGAAACGGAAAACCTCTGATCGTACCGTTATTCATTCCAAACCAGGGATGCCCCCACAGGTGCATCTTCTGCCATCAGGAACGCATTACCTCTCAATCAGCCCATTTTTTGAGACCCACAAAGATCCGGGAGATCGTCGATACGGCCGTGAAATCGCCCCGTTTCAAAGGGGCAGGATCACGTGAGATCGCCTTTTATGGCGGCACGTTTACGAGGCTCCCCAAATCACGGATGACTGCGTATCTCGATGCGGTCAAACCCTACATCGATCGCGGCCTGTTTCAATCCATCAGGATATCTACCCGGCCGGATGCCCTGGATCCGGAAAGACTGGCGCTTTTGTCGCGTTTCAGGGTCTCGACCGTCGAACTGGGCGCCCAGTCCATGAATGATGAAGTCCTGAGTCTGAGCAAGCGGGGGCATACCGCCGGGGACACGATCGAGGCGGTCCGCCTTTTGAAAAAGCACGACTTCCGGGTGGGCATCCAGTTGATGCCCGGGCTGCCCGGGGACTCGGAGGAGCGATTCCTTCAGACCATCGAGCGGGTCGTTGAGCTTCAGCCCGATATGGCGCGCCTATATCCCTCGGTCGTCATTCGGGGGACGGAGATGGCCGATCTGTTCCTGGAGAAAAGATATCAGCCCCTCAGCCTGGAGGACGCCGTCAGGATCTGTGAAGAAAGCTGTATCCGCCTTGAGACGTGCGGCATACCGGTCATAAGAATCGGCCTCATGTCCTCCCCGACACTGCTGGAGGAGGGTCAGATCCTGGGCGGACCCTGGCACAGGGCCTTTGGTTTCCTGGTCCGTTCGGGGATATATCAGAAAAAAATCGAAACCTTTCTGCCGGAGCCGGGCCGTGCAGGGAAGATCAGGCTTTTTGTCGCCCCTCGGGAGATACCCCTTGTAAGGGGGTACCGGAATCGGGGACTTCGACTCATAGAGGACAAGACCGGGGCGGAAGTGAAGGGCGTGGCGCCGGACGAATCCGTCGAACCGGGAGAGATCCGTTGGGTACCCCTATAAAATCGCTGCTCGATTTTATGTAACGTCCACCTTTGGTAGACTCTGGTGAACCCTGCGTAGACTCAGATGATCCTGTTGATCCCGTTTATCCTGTCAAAAAATTTTTCAGGGGTTCAACGTGACCTCTTTGGGAGATCTTTCCCACACCATCTATCCTAATGGTGATTGCTGTAAGGAAGACTTGTTTGCTAACTTTAGGTCACTTGTAACTATTATTCCCCTTTGGACCCGGATTCTTTATTGAAAATGAACCAAAAGACATCCAACCTGGATTACCTTTCCGCTTTCATCGCCATTGTCGGGCCGCCGAATGTGGGCAAGTCGACCCTTTTGAACCGGCTTCTTGGGTCCAAGGTGGCCATTGTATCCCCAAAACCCCAGACCACCCGGAATCGCGTTCTGGGCGTCTATCATGGAGAGGGGTTTCAGATGGTCTTTATCGATACCCCGGGTATCCACAGGACCAGGACTCACCTCCACAGGAGCATGGTGGCCTCCGCCCGGGCAACTTTTTCCGAGGTGGATATGATTGCCGTGATGATCGACATGCTTCACCCGGAGGATGCCGATATGACCTCTATATTAAAGGAACTCAAGAAATCTGAAAAGACGGCCCTGCTCATCATCAACAAAATCGACAAAGGGAGCCCGGAGGTTCTTTTGCCCATCATGGAAACCTACCGGCAACGTTTCCTCTTCGATGCCATTGTCCCCATTTCGGCCTTGACGGGCGATGGGGTTCAGGGTCTTATCGAGGAATTAAAGGCCAGGCTGGCCCCGGGGCCCGTTTTTTTCCCATCCGATATGAAGACCGATCAGACGGAATCCTTTCTGATTGCCGAGATCATCCGGGAGAAAATTTTTCTTTTCAGCAGGAGGGAATTACCCTATTCTTCGGCCGTAACGGTTCAGAATATCGAAGAAATTCCTAAAAAAACCCTCATGAAGGTTTCCGCAAAGATTTACGTGGAGTCGGAGTCTCAGAAGGCCATCCTGATTGGCCGCGGGGGACGGATGGTCAAGAAGATCGGGCAGTCGGCAAGAAAGGAAATCGAAGGCCTGTTCGGGATCCACACCTTTCTGGATCTCGTGGTCCGGGTGGAAAAAAACTGGAGTAAAGATCCTAAGGCCCTTAAAAGGTTGGGGTATTAAACCAAAAAAACCAACCTGCGCTGATCAGGTTGGTCTTTTTCTTTAGGAGGAAAGAGTTTCTTTCTGTTTTGTACTATTGATTAAGCAATATCCTTGCCATAAGGGAAGCAGTCCTCTTTTTTAGATCGTAACCTTCTGAAATTACGCTATATTTTATAAATTTTTTTACGGTTTTTTCTTCCTTAACGCTTGCCGTTTGGTACAATATTTTGTACCGGAAAATAGAGCGGTCTTTGATGCTCAGCGTAATGATCTGATATCGTTAGGTAATTTTTGGTACAAATTTTTGGACCGCTAAATCGAGATATTGTACTTTTTTATTTTGTGCTGCATCAGGCTCTTGGTGATGCCGAGTTGATCAGCCGCATGGGCCTGGACATTGCCGCATTGCGCAAGGGCACGCCTGACCATTTTCTCTTCGATTTCTTCCAGGGTCTTCTGGAGGGGCGAGTGTAGCGGAATGAATTTTTCCACGTTGAGTTCGGTCTCGCGTTCCGATAATTCCGGCGGCAGGTCTTCCACCGCGATGATCCCCTCACTGTTCAGGACGACCGCCCGCTCGATGACATTCTCCAACTCCCTGATATTTCCCGGCCAGATATAGTTGTAAAGGGCCTTCCAGGCCTCGGGGCTCAGTTCGATTTTTTCCTTGCCCTGATCCTTCCGATATTTCTCGATAAAATGGTTGGCCAGCAAGCGGATGTCCTCCATGCGTTCAATGAGAGAGGGCACACTGATCTGGATGACATTGAGGCGGAAATAGAGGTCTTCCCGGAAAAGGCCCTCAGCGATATCTTCCTTGATATTTCGGTTGGAGGCGGAAATCACGCGGACATCTACCTTGATCGTCTTGGTCCCCCCGACGCGTTCGAATTCCATCTCCTGGAGCACCCTCAGGAGCTTGACCTGGAGGGACTGGGGCATGTCGCCGACTTCATCCAGAAAGAGGGTCCCGCTGTCCGCGAGCTCGAAACGTCCCTTTTTCATGGCCGCGGCCCCGGTAAAGGCCCCTTTCTCATGTCCGAACAGTTCGCTTTCCAGGAGGGTCTCGGTCAGTGCTCCGCAGTTCACTGAGATGAAGGGCTTGGCTTTTCGGGGGCTTTCATAGTGGATCGCCTTGGCTATGAGTTCCTTTCCCGTGCCCGAGGGGCCGGTGATCAGCACGGACGCCTTGGCCTGGGCCACCTTGTCGATGAGATCATAGATCTCCAGCATGGGCTTGCTTTTGCCGATGATGTTCCCATAGCTGTAACGTTCCAGAAGGGCCTGGCTGAGTCGCCTGTTTTCTTTGATCAGCCGGCGGTTTTCAAGGGCCTTTTTGACTGTGAGTTTGAGTTCTTCGTTTTGGAAGGGCTTGGTGATGTAGTCATAGGCCTGCTTTCTCATGGCCTCGACGGCCATCTCGATTGTCCCATAAGCCGTCATCATGATAACCGGAACCCCCGGTTTGACCTTCTTGGTTTCTTCCAGGAGTTCCATGCCGCTCATCCCCGGCATTTTCATATCCGTAATCACCAGATCCAGATCCACCTCCTGGACCAGGCGAAGGGCATCCCGGGCGTTATCCGCCGTCCGTGTTTCATACCCTTCCGGCCCCAGGAGGGCCTCCAGAACCACGAGATAGTTTTTTTCATCATCCACGATGAGAATGGTGTCCATAATAATGTCGACTCCCCGTTTGATCATGGAACAGGATTGACAGCTTCGTAAAAAGTCCAACTGCTGCGTTACGCGTCATCTTTCGTCGCTGCGGCGTACGGTAAGTACGCCTCACTCCTCAAGATTCGCAAGCCTTGCATTTGGATCTTTTTACGAAGCCGTCTCATTGCTGACTTTTTACGAGTACATCAGGATTCATCTAAATATCCTGAGTTCAGACATAATATGCAAAACAGACGGTGTCTTTAGGGTTAAGCGTTATGCCTGTTTCGGCAGCCGGACCAAAACTTTTGTACCCCGGCTTTCCCGGCTTTCAATGGAAATAAGCCCTTTGTGGCCCTCCACTATTTTTTTGACGATGGAAAGCCCGAGACCGCTTCCCCTGTCTTTGGTCGTAAAGAAAGGATTGAACAGCTTTTTCAGGTTTTCAGGGCTGATCCCGCAACCCGTGTCCTGAATCTCGATGAGATAGCCCCCTTTCTCTTCTCCAACCTTGATGTCGATCTTCCCGCCGTTGTTCATGGCCTGCAGGGCATTGATGAGGAGGTTCTGAAAGACCCTGTAAAGCTGATCGTGATCTGCCACCAGATCAAGAGAACGCCCCTTGAAGTCGTGACTGACCGTAACCCCACTTTTCTCCAGTTCCGGCTCAAGAAAAGTCAGGTTTTTTTCAATAATCTCGACCAAATCGGATGCATAGAGATTGGGTACCTGGGGCCGGGCAAAATCAAGGAATTCCGTGACGATCTGATTCAAGCGGGTCGACTCTTCCGTAATGACACCGGAGAGTCTCTTTTGGGTGTCATCGGCATCGGGCATACCCCCCAAGAGTTCAGCCGTGCTCCGAATGATTCCCAAAGGATTTTTTATCTCATGAGATACGCCGGCCACCATTTCCCCAAGGGCCGCCAGACGTTCGGCCTGGTGCAGCTGTTCCTGGAGCTTCCGACGTTCCCTGGCCCTCTGCTCGATGACCTTTTCAGCCTTGTGAACGATCAGAAGAAGGGCCAGAAAGATGAGTCCCATGATCAGGATGGAAAGGCCGAAGATCAACAGCTGAAATTTGACGAGAGATTCGTATTGGGGCGTCAGATCCTGAATGAGTTCGAATACGCCTCCGATATATCCCTTGTCCCCTGTAAAGGGATCCACATCCCTGAAGGGAATAAATGTCCTCAATTTTCGGGTCCCACCCATGACTTCGATGCCGAGGCCCCAGAGTTCGAAACTGCTCGAAATCAATCGAGAGGAACTTTCGCCTTTGACGGCCTTGTGATATCCGGGACTTGCCTGTACCTTGAGACCGATCAGTTCAGGGTCGGTGCTGTAGGCAATGACGTTTTCTCCGATACTGTAGATGTTCACCAGGTCCACGTTAAAGCCGTGTATGGTGTTTCGGACCACGCGATCCATCAACTCATACTGTTCTTTTTCCCGGAGTTTGATTTGACCGTAACGGCGGTAGGCGGGTATGACGACGTTCTGGAAGACTTGATGATTCAGGTTTTGACCGACCAGGAGGGCATAGTTTTCGTAGCTGCTCAGCAGGATTTCCTTGGCCTTCTGAGAGATGACCACGGAAAAGGGAAAAGAGAAAATCAACAGGACGATGAAACTCGCCCATGAGAAAAATTTTACGAGGCGAAACTGTTTGCCTTCAGGCTGAGGTTCTTTTTCCACGGGTCCCATGTTTGTCGGTGTTCGGTCACTCCTTTTGTCCGTCCCACACCGTCCGGGCGGGTGACAACGCGTTTGGCCATCCCCTCCAACCTGCCGGACTCAGGGGTAGAATCTATAAAGTACGGTATCACATATAGCAGGTTAGGATTCAGAGGGCAAATCCCAAGTTAGGGTTTGACTTGGCAGTGGCGGGCCGGGTAAATAAGGACACAGAGAGGACACCAACGGGAAATCTTCTGGTTTTTAAAAAAATCGCTACATGCATGCATCCATTTTCCCACATGAGTGATTATGATTTTTTATAAGACCCAAATGGGTATTAAAATATGCAAAACAAAGACATAGAAAAACTTCCTTACATGCTTTATGCCGATGATCAGGGCCGCGTGTACGATCACCCCTATTACAGGATGGCCGGCCTTTCAGGGGACATCCCCTCATCCCTCGACGAAGATGACCTGATCATCATGCCGGAGTTCAGCAAGCTGTTTTACATCCCGGATTGTCCGCCCATCGGATTGGATCCCCGCACGGGCGAATACCGGGTCGTCCCGGAGATCGAGATCGACGGTGAAGTCACCAGGTGCTACGGTGTCGCCGCCTTCCTCGAACCGGGTCTGGTGCGAAGTCATCTGCCGGCCGTGGATTACGGCCCCAAGGCCTATACCCTGCCCATGTGGGCTTATACGGCGGTAGGGTTTAAAGCGGACAGGTATTGGGCGGCCGCCTTCAGGATCGAGTACAACCATCGATGGGATCCTCGAAACTATGACGACATGGAACTGATCCCGGCAATTAAGGACTTTCAGGAGAAACACGCCACGGGACCGCTTGTGAACCATCTGCTCAACTGTGCCACCGTCAACCATTGCTTTGCGGCCAAGAACCTTTTTCTGAAGCGATGGGAGGCGCCCCTCCCTGTCAGTCGCACCTGTAATGCCCGTTGCCTCGGGTGCATTTCTCTTCAGGGGGATGAATCCTGCGAGGCCTCACAACACAGGATTTCTTTCAGGCCCGACAAGGATGAGATCGTGTCTCTGGCGGTGAGACATCTGAACGGGGCACCGGAGGCTATCGTGAGTTTTGGTCAGGGCTGTGAAGGCGAACCCCTGACCGAGTACCGTCTCATTGCGGAAAGCATCCGGGCGATCAGAGAAAAGACGGAAAGCGGCACTATCAATCTCAATACCAACGGCAGTTGGCCCGACAGGGTGAGTGAAATCGTCCGGAGCGGCCTGGATTCCATCCGAATCAGCCTGTGCAGCGCCAGAAAGGATTTTTTCAGGGCCTACACCCGACCGGTCGGTTACGATTTTGAAGATGTCGTGCGCTCTATTCGGGTGGCCGGAGAGATGGGGCTTTATACTATGGTCAACTACCTCGTGTTTCCGGGTATAACCGATCAGGAAGAGGAACTGGACGCCTTGAAGGTGTTGATTCGAGAGACGGGCGTGAATTTTATCCATTTGAAGAATCTGAACATCGATCCCCAGCTCTACCTGCAGAGTATGCCCGAGAGCGACTCGAGGGCGCTCGGCATGAGGAGAATGGCGGATTTGCTGCGAGAGGAATTCAAGGACCTGGAGTTGGGGTATTTTAATCAGGCGGTTAGATAGTTCTCATCCGGAAATGACCATTCCCGGATTCGTGCTAACAGCGATCAGCTGTCAGCCATCAGCAAAGACCATAAAGAAACAAAGTACTAAGCTGAGTGCTGAATGCTAATAACTGAAGGCTCCATCCAGAAATCATGTCTTTCTGGATGGGCGCTTGATAACGAGAGATACGGGTTCCCGGATAGGGATCGCTGACGGACGATCACCTGCCGATGCGCTGTGAAAGGCAAACGTGAGGGAGAAAGAAAAGCCGGAACCCCTTATCGTGTGGCTCAGGCACCAATCGTCTTCCTGCAGCGCAGGCAATTGGCACCCTCGTTGTTGTGGTCTTCGAAGGTGATCTTTTCAATATTCCTGTAGGCCTTCTCCCGGGCCCCCTCAGGGGTCGTATCGCCGGCGATGAGATGGAGGACCCTCCCGCCATAAGTGACCAGACCCTTTTCAGCGTCCTGATCTACCCCGGCGAAGTACACTGCGATGCCCTTTTCGAGGTCATCCAGGCCCAGTATTCGGTGGCCCTTTCCATAGCGGCCGGGGTAACCCTTGTTCCAGCCCCGGGATGCCTTAGAGCGCCCTTCCATGCCAATGACGTCCACATAGTGCTGGTTGTTCCATACCTGTTTAATGGTGTCCAGGTTTCCCTCCCAGACCGCCATTCCGATCTCGAAAAGATCCGTACTCAGTTTCCTCGCAAGGACCTCCCACTCGGGATCACCGTGCCTGACGTTGATTTCAAAGACATCGAGCTTCTCATAGGGATCAAGATTCAACCCGAAATAAACCACGCCTTTGTATTCCCAGCCCAGGTCGTTATACAGGGCATTGACGGTTGGGTTCACGATTTCTTTGATGATCCGATTGACCAGCCAGGGACTGACCAGTTTGTGGGGGCAGTAGCAACCGGTGCCGCCGGTATTGAGATTCCCCCCGAACCGTTCGATAGCGTCCGTGTCGTCCGGGTCGAAGGCCGGTTTATAGTCCTGTGCAAACATTCTCAGGGGCATCACATGTCGACCGTCCAGGTAGGCATAGAAGGAAATCTCGGCCCCGTATTTTCTTTCCTCGATCACGACCTTATCACCGGAGGCCCCGAAGACCTTTTTAACCATGATTTGGTCAACGGCCGCCTCGGCTTCCTGAACGTCTTCACAGACGATGGCGCCTTTACCCGCAGCCAGTCCGTTGGCTTTCACGACGACCTGGTATCCGATATTTCTTATATAGGCCTTGGCTTTTTCGGGGTCTTCAAAGACCTGGTATTCCGGCTTCGGGACGCCCGCTTTTTTCAGGAGGTCATCCGTAAAGGCCCGGTCGCTCTCCAGCTTCACGAAGGCCTTCCTGGGTCCGATGGTGCGTATATCCTTTTCGTTCAGGATATCGATCAATCCTTCTTCCAGTGGGTTTTCGGAACCCACATCCACGAGGTCTACCTTGTTTTCGATGCAGAAAGCCGCGACGGCTTTGAAGTCATCGAGCTTGACCAGTTCAATGAGTCCTCTTTGACCCTTGGGTGTATAAAGAATCCCGGGATTTCCGGGGGTCAAGTACACCTTGTCCACATGTTGGCTATTGGCATAGCAGTCTGCCAGGCAGTGATCCCTACCACCGGAACCATAAACAAGAACCTTCATGATTTTATACCCCTTATCATTGGCGGTCTCGTAAAAAGTCAAAAAACATCTTCTTACGGCCGTTTCAAATGTTACTATGGCAAGGAAAACCCGACCTTCTTCCCGCCCAATCGGGCGGAAATTTACGATGCGCCGGGATTTTTTGATTTGGAACGGATCTACCGGATCGATCAAAATCGGTCGAGAGAAACCGATTGCCGGGAAGTATAGGGGAGCGCGTTAGCGGTGTCAAGGATCGAGCCCGTCCCCTGATCACCGGCAAGGCATCATCTGTCCCGTTTTCGAGCGGCATTTAGCAAGCTCAACTTTCAGACCGCTCTACAAATCACGGCATTTCGATTTTTATTGTCAAATGACCGCTTTTGCGCTTTAATAACGGAAATTCAATGATTTTCAAGTGTTGTGAATTTCTCAATGCACTCCATGGACTGATCGTCCTGCCCATCTTCAGGAGGAAGCGATGAAGGCCATTTCCCCCTTGTTGACCGTATGCATGACTCTTTTTTTGCTCGCATCGGGTTGTTCCAGACAAGAACAACCTCCCGCTCCGTCCGAGAAACCCAAGGTGGTCAAGCGCATCGTGAGGCCTGAACCGAAGATTCCGGAAAAGAGCGAGCCCGCTTCGGAGGAAACGACACAGTCCGTGCAGGCGTCCCTTAATGAGAGGGCGACTGCGGCCCCTGAAGAAGAAAAGGAGAAAATGCCGCCTCAGAACGAGCCTGCCGAAGAACCGAAGGCCGTTGAGAGGGGCACGGGATATTATATCGTAAAGAAAGGCGAAAGCCTCGCCGCTATTGCCGGAAAAGAGAAGGTGTATGGCGATCCGATGAAATGGACCATCCTCTGGCGCTATGCCATGAATGAACTCGCCCCTCTGGCGACAGGGTCGGATTTTCCGGATAGAGAACTGCCGGAAGGTCTGAAGCTCAAGATCGTCGACCCGGAAGAAAGAGAGAGGAATTTAACGAAAAGAACCGATCTCAAATGGGCCGTTAATGTCCAGTCGGCCGTACACAGAGAGGAAATCGTTCCTTCCGCGATCAGTCTTGTGAAAGAGGGCTATCCCGTATACTTTACTCGGGGCAGGGTCAAGGGAAAGGATTGGTTGAGGCTCAGGGTTGGGTTTTTTAAAACCCGGGCCGAGGCCGACCGCGAAGGGGGAAAAATCATGGCCCGATTGAATTTTGATGATTTGTGGGTTACGAAGGTCGGTGAATTGGAGTTTGCGGAGTTTGGCGGCTATTAGTTTGGGCTCATCAGGAAATAACCATTCCCGGACTCGCGCTAACAGCCATCAGCCGTCAGCAAAAATCTTTAAGAAACAAGGCTTTAAGCTGACAACTGAATGCTGATAGCTGACGGCTCCATCCAGTTTCCCTGAAGCGGGATATCGTAATCCGCTTGAAACGGGCAGGTCGGCGAAATTTATTAGTGCGGTACTTGAAATTGAGGTTGTCAGGAACGGTAAAAAATGAAAGATAAGAAGGTTGTCGTCGGGGTCACCGGTGGGATAGCCGCCTATAAAGCGGCGGAACTTGTCCGACTGCTGATGAAAGCCGGCGCCCGGACCAGGGTGGGCATGACGGTGCATGCCACGAAATTCGTCGCGCCCCTCACTTTTGAAGCCCTTTCGGAGGACAGGGTCGTATGGGATATGTGGGATCCGGGAACGGTACCCATGGATCATATCAACTGGGGCCAGGAGGCGGACCTCGTGATTATCGCCCCCGCAACGGCCGATTTTATCGGGAAGATGGCCCACGGCCTGGGGGACGATTTCCTTTCGACAATGGTGCTCGCGGCAACGGCCAAGGTGTTGGTGTGCCCGTCTATGAATACCCGGATGTTCCTGAATGCTGCGGTTCAGTATAACCTCACCGTTTTGAAGGAAAGGGGATATCGGGTCATGGCCCCCGGAGAAGGGGAACTGGCCTGCGGGACGGAAGGTCCGGGCAGACTCCCGGAACCGGCGGACATCCTGGAAAGGGCCAGGGGACTTGTGCGGGATCAGGACCTCTCGGGTATGAGAGCCCTTGTCACGGCCGGTGCCACTATGGAACCCATCGATCCGGTGAGATACCTTACCAACCGATCCAGCGGAAAAATGGGCTACGCCCTGGCAGAAATGGCCGCCCTGCGCGGTGCCGAGGTGACACTGGTCAGCGGACCGAGTAACCTCAAGCCTCCTGTGAACGTAAATTTTGTGGGGGTAAAGACCACAGAGGAAATGCGGCAGGCCGTCCTCGACGGGCGCCTCCGGCATGACGCCATCATCAAGGCGGCGGCGGTCCTGGATTACCGGCCCAGGGAAGTGGCGGAGCAGAAGATGAAGAAGGAAGACGGGCCCCAAACCCTTCAGCTGGAGCGTACGCCGGATATCCTGGCTGAACTCGGCCGTTTGAGAGGGGATTCTCCCTGCGTACTCGTGGGATTCGCCGCAGAGACGGAGGAACTGCTGACCCATGCGGCCCGGAAACTGAAAAAGAAAAATCTCGATATGATTGTGGCCAATGATGTGTCCAGAAAGGACGCCGGGTTTGATACGGATACCAATCTGGTGAAGATTATACATCGGGACGGCCGCGTGGAGCATCTTCCGCTCATGAGTAAACAGGATGTGGCGGATCAGATTCTCGACAGGGTAAAGACATTATGGACAAAGCCGTCTTGAGGCCCGATCAGGAGCTCAGGGAGATCGTCCATCACTTGAAGAACCTGATAACTATTGATCGGGAAATGGGCCTGGAGGCGCCAAAGCTGTCTGCCTCAACAATAGCCTACATGGACAAGGGGCCTTCGGAGGGACAGTCTCTGGAAGGCCTGAAAAAATTCATCGGGGAATGCACCCGCTGCAAGTTGTCCGACAAGCGAACCCATCTGGTTTTCGGGGAAGGTTCTGAAAAGGCCCGGCTGGTTTTTGTGGGCGAGGGCCCCGGCAGGGAAGAAGATTTGGCGGGTAGACCCTTCGTGGGCGAGGCCGGAGAGCTGCTGACCAAAATTATCGAGAACGGGATGAACCTGAGGCGTGAAGACGTTTATATTTGTTATATCATCAAATGCCACCCTCCCGGAAATCGTGATCCGGAAAGCGATGAAATCGACGCCTGTCTTCCTTTTCTGAAAAAACAGCTCGCCTTGATTCAACCGGAGGTGATCTGCACGCTGGGGCAGATAGCGGCGCAGAGCCTTCTCGGGAGGGATTTTAAGATGACTCGGGAAAGAGGGCGGTGGCAATCTTTTGAGGAAATTTCCGTGATGCCTACATTTCATCCGGCCTATATCCTGAGAAACCCGGACAGAGAGCGTGAATTGAAAGGCCTGGTGTGGAAGGATATCAAGAAAATCATGAAGCGCATGGGTTTGGAGGTCAAGAGGAATGATTGAAAGGCGAAACCGCTTAATTCTCATTTTTGGATTGATGGGGATCATCGGCCTTATCCTCTGGGGCCTTATCGGGGCATCCACGGGGGTCTGCGGCGACCGGGGGGTTCTGATCATCGAACTCGAGGGTTCGATTAATCCGGGGACCGCCACCTTTCTTTCGAGGGGCCTGGAGGAGGCGGCACAGAGCGATGCGGCCCTGGTGGTCATTCGGCTGGATACCCCCGGGGGCCTGGGCTCTTCCATGCGAACCATGGTCAAAGGCATCCTCAATTCATCGGTACCGGTTGTGGTCTATGTGGCCCCTCAGGGAGCGGGTGCGGCCTCTGCAGGCGTGATGGTCACCATGTCCGCCCACGTGGCGGCCATGGCGCCGGGCACCAACATCGGGGCCGCCCATCCGGTCACGGCCGGGGGAAAGGATATTCAAAAGACCATGTCCGAAAAGGTGGTCAACGATATGGCCTCCTATATGCGGGGCATTGCAAGGGATAAGGGGCGGAACGCGGAATGGGCCGAGAAGGCCATTCGCGAGAGCGTCTCCATCACGGCGGACGAGGCCGTGAAGAAAAATGTCGTGGACCTCGTGGCGGCGGATATGGATGAACTCCTCAAACTTCTCAATGGGCGGGAGATCACTCTCAAAGCGGGAAAGATCACGTTGAATACCGAGGGGCTGGTCAAGACCCATTACCGGCCGGGCTGGCGGGACAAGGTTCTGAGGATGATCAGTGATCCCAACATCGCCTATCTGCTCATGATGATCGGGATGGCCGGCCTCTTCTTCGAGCTGGCCCATCCCGGGGTCATTTTCCCGGGGGTGATCGGAGCTATTTCCCTGATCCTTGCCTTCTATTCTTTCCAGACCCTTCCGGTCAATTATGCCGGGCTTTTGCTCATCGTGCTCGCCATCATCCTTTTCATTGCCGAAGTGAAGGTGGCCAGTTACGGTATCCTATCCCTGGGCGGCCTCACGTCCCTGATTCTGGGTTCGATCATGCTTTTCGAGGATGCCAGGGTCTCCCTCAAGTTCATGACCCCGACCGTCATTCTTGTCGGCGGCTTTTTTGTTCTGGTTTCCACCCTGGCCTTCAGGGCGTATCGGGCCAAACCCATAAGCGGCATGGAGGGGCTGATCGGAGAGGTGGGACTCGTCAAAGACACCATTGATCCCGAGGGGCGGGTGTTTGTTCATGGTGAAATCTGGCGGGCGGTCAGCAGGACCAGGATCGAACCCGGCCAGAAGGTCGTGGTAGAAGATATGGACGGTCTCGTCCTGACGGTTAAGGCCTATAGCAGTGAAGAAACTCACACAGAAGGAGGATAGGAGATGCCCTTTATTGTCTTTATCGTGGTGCTGGTCGTTTTGTTCCTTTGGGCGGCCATCAAGGTTTTGCGGGAATATGAACGGGGTGTCATTTTTCGACTCGGCCGGGTGATAAAGACCAAAGGACCGGGATTGATCATCCTCATCCCCGTCATCGATAAGATGGTCAAAGTCAGCCTCCGCCTTGTCGCCATGGATGTACCGCCTCAGGACGTCATCACGCGGGACAATGTTTCCATCAAGGTCAATGCGGTGCTCTATTTCCGGGTCATGGAACCCACCAAGGCCACCATTGAAGTGGAGAACTTCCTGTTTGCTACATCCCAGTTGGCCCAGACGACCCTGAGAAGCGTGTGCGGTCAGGTCGAACTGGATGAACTGCTTTCGGAGCGGGATAAAATCAACACAGAGCTTCAGAGCATTCTGGATAAACACACGGATCCCTGGGGCATCAAGGTGACGACCGTCGAGGTGAAGCACATCGATCTGCCGCAGGAAATGCAGCGGGCCATGGCCAGGCAGGCGGAAGCGGAAAGGGAAAGACGGGCCAAGGTGATCAATGCCGAAGGAGAGTATCAGGCAGCGACCCGTCTGGCGGAAGCGGCGGCAATCATCCAAAAGTATCCGGAGGCCCTGCAGCTGCGGTATCTCCAGACCGTGAAGGAGATAGCTGCTGAAAACAATTCTACAACCCTGTTTCCTATCCCTATTGATCTCTTGAACCCGTTCCTCAAGAAGGGCTAGAAAGAGGCCGGTGGACGGGGATCCGCAGGGCTGATAAGCTCTTGTTTCACAAGAATAAGGCAAAGGTATTTAAACAGAAAGGAGTATGAAAGGGACTTATGGACGAAGAAATCAAAAATGAAGAGACCCAGGACGAGGCACAAGAGCCTGTAAAGGATGAAGTCGAGGAAGTGGCGGTCGAAGAAAAGAAAGAAAAGGCATCCAAAGACGATCAGGAAAAACCCTTGGACAAGATGACGGTCAAGGAGTTGAGAGAGGTTGCCCTGGAGATCCCCGGCATCAGCGGGGTTCATGCCATGAAAAAAGAAGAGTTGCTGGCTGCTGTCAAAGAGGAGAGAGGGATTGTCGATGAGGCGCCGCCGAAGAAGAAAAAGAGAGCACCGGGCAAAGCATTCAGTGTCAAGGAACTGAAAGCGAAGATTGCTGAATTGTTGGAGGAGAAAAGGTCTTTACCCGCCGGAACGGACAGTAAGAAGAGGAATGTTCTGCGACGCCGCATCAACCGACTGAAGAAGCAGACAAGAAAAGTAGCCTAGGGTTTTTTTAAAGCGAAGAACGGTTCCTTTGGCCTTGGGCCTACGCAGTATACGATATGAGCAGGCTTGCTGAGATATCCCGGGGCCTGCTTTTGTCGTCTTTTGGGGCCTTAGTATCTTGGTTCATAAATACACTGACATATTCCAGATGTGTTTTTCACCACCCGTCACGCAGTAGCGTGACTAGAGACACAGAGAACACTGAGAAAAGTCTCTTTTCACTTGCCCCTGAGAGGGGGGCAAGTGAAAAACAACTGAACGGCTCCGCCGCTGGTATTGACGGCCCGGAGGGTCTGGCCGGTTTTACTTTCCGTCCTCTCAACGGAAAGTAAAAAAAGAAATTACCTCTGTGTACTCTGTGTACTCTGTGCCTCTGTGGTGAGCCAATTACGGGCGGTCATCGATACTTGTTCAATGTCCACGTCACACAGTATTTGTTGACGTATTTGTGAAAAGCTATAATTAGGGCTGTGTGCCGGGATGCTTTAGCGATTGCCAGAAATGACCCGGGTCAGGGAGAATAGGGAAGGGACGATGAAAACGGTCGCCATTGTTACCGCAGCAGGGGCCGGGATCCGGATGGGCGGTGAAGTTGCGAAGCAGTTCCTCGAGTTCGACGGAAAACCGCTGCTGGGTGTAACCCTCGAAAGGTTCCAACGCTGTCCCGCAATCGATGCCGTCATCGCGGTGGTGCCTTCAGAGACCGTAGGTTTCTGCAAAAAAGAGATCGTGGACGCCTTCGGTTTGACAAAGGTCATAAAAGTGGTGGCGGGGGGCGCCAGACGGCAGGATTCCGTGCGGGCGGGTATCGAGGCCTCAGAAGGCGACTACGGCCTGATCGTGATTCATGACGGGGTTCGCCCCCTTGTAGACGACGAACTGATCGGCCGGACCGTGGGGGCCGCAAAAAGATTTCGGGCCGTGATTACGGCGCTTCCTGCAAAAGATACGGTCAAACAGGTCGGAGAAGACGGGCTGGTCGAAAGGACCTATGACCGCCGTCAGGTATGGCTTGTGCAAACCCCGCAGGCCTTCCGTTATGAGGATATTCTCAACGCACATCGTCGCGCTCTGCAGGAAGGCTGGAATGATGTGACGGACGACGCCCTGCTCATGGAGAGGATGGGGATACCCGTCAAGGTTATCGAGGGCTCGGAAGAAAACATCAAGATCACGACTCCTCATGATCTTGATCAGGCCCTGTTCCTGAGGACCAGGGAAAGGGGCCGGTCTATCTGATCCTGCCAACACCTCCAGCTCTTGTGCGGGGCCATGACCGATTCCACAGACTTTGAGGATGGACGGATTTCGTAACTACTCAGCTAAACAACCTGAACAGTTATCTGATTTCAAGAAAAAGCGGGAAGGTATGCATCTGAGAATCGGAACAAGGGGAAGCAAACTGGCTCTTGCCCAGAGCGAATGGGTCAAGCGTAAGATAGAGCGGAGACATCCTGACACCCGGGTGAGTCTGGTCAAAATAAAGACCAAGGGCGACAAGATCCTGGACTCCCCCCTGAGCAAGATCGGTGGAAAAGGGCTCTTCGTAAAAGAAATCGAGGATGCCCTCCTGAGAAAGAATGTGGATCTGGCCGTCCACAGTATGAAGGATGTGCCGGCTGAAACTCCGGAGGGACTCGATATTTCCGTCTTCCCCGAGAGGGAAGACCCCTGTGATGCCTTCGTTTCTTTGGACTACCCGTCTCTTACTGAATTGCCCCGGGGGGCATCGGTCGGAACAGGCAGCCTGAGGCGATCCGCCCAGCTTTTGAGCATGCGACCCGATCTCGATATCGTGGCGCTCAGGGGAAATGTGGATACCCGCCTGAGAAAGCTGGAAGAGGAAGGGCTTCATGCCGTTGTCCTGGCGGCCGCAGGGCTCAGACGCCTTGGGCTTTCGCACCGGATCACCATGACCCTGTCGCCGGAAATCTTTCTGCCGGCTATCGGCCAGGGTGCCCTCGGATTGGAATTAAGGACGGATGATGAAAAGGTGAGGGAACGACTCGATTTCCTGAACCATGAAGACACGGCGACCCCGGTTCGGGCCGAGAGGGCGCTTTTAATGACCCTGGAAGGGGGGTGTCAGGTGCCTATCGGCGGTTTCGGCCGACTCGAGGGACGGGACATTATCCTGGAGGGTCTGGTGGCTGAGCTTGACGGGAGCAGGGTGATCAGACACCGGATCACAGGTGAAAGAGAGCACCCGGAAGAACTGGGCCGCGCCCTTGCGGAGCGACTTCTCGGTTCAGGCGCCGATCGGATTCTGGAGCGCATTTATGGAAAAGAAAAATAGCGGCATCGTGTGCCTTGTCGGTGCAGGTCCCGGTGATCCGGGTCTCTTGACTCTCAAGGCAAAGGCGTGCATCGAAAAGGCGGATGTGGTTGTCTACGATTACCTGGCCAACCGGGCCTTTCTTGAATTTGCCCGTCAGGATGCTGAGCGCATCTACGTGGGAAAGAAGGGCGGATGCCACACCATGAGCCAGGGAGACATCAACCGGCTCATTGTGGACAAGGCAAAGGCCGGCCTGTTTGTGGTCAGACTCAAGGGGGGAGATCCCTTCATTTTCGGCCGGGGCGGAGAGGAGGCTCAGGAGCTGATCGAGGCCGGCGTGTCCTTTGAGGTGGTGCCGGGTGTCACTTCGGCTATCGCCGTGCCTGCCTATGCGGGTATCCCTTTGACCCACCGGGATTATACGTCCACGGTCGCTTTCGTTACCGGGCATGAAGATCCGACCAAAGAGGGTTCGGATATTGCCTGGGATAAACTTGCCACAGGCGTCGGGACGCTGGTTTTTCTCATGGGCGTTGGGAATCTGGAAAAGATCGCAGCCAATCTCATCGCTCACGGGCGGAGCCCCGAAACACCGGCAGCCGTTATCCGCAGGGGAACCGTTCCGGAACAAAAGACCGTGACGGGCCGGCTTCGAGATATTGCCGAAAGAGTAAGAGAAGAAGGTCTGAAACCCCCGGCGATTATAGTCGTGGGAGGGGTCGTGGGGCTCAGGAATGAACTCAACTGGTTTGAAACCCGGCCCCTTTTCGGCAAGCGCATCCTGGTGACGAGGGCACGGAATCAGGCCAGTGATTTCCTCGCGGCTTTGAGTGCTCTGGGTGCGGAGTGCATCGAATTTCCCACCATCGAAATCTTACCGCCCGCAAGCTGGGAGGAACTGGACAGGGCGATTGCCGCCCTGCAGGATTATCGGTGGTTGCTCTTTACCAGCGTGAACGGGGTCAAATTCTTTTTTGAGAGACTGGAGTTTCTCGGGCGTGATGTACGTGATCTCAAGGGCATAAAGGTTGGGGCCATCGGGCCGAAAACGGCTCAGACCGTGCTGGAAAGGGGGATTAGACCCGACCTTGTCCCCGACGAATACCGCGCTGAGGCCGTGGTTGAGGCCTTCAAAAAGCACATGTCGAAGCCATTGCGCATATTGCTGCCCAGGGCGGCCAAGGCGCGGGATGTGCTTCCTGTGGAACTGGATAAGATGGGTGCCGTTGTGGACGTGGTTGAGGCTTACCGGACCGTGAAGCCGGATACGGAAAAGGAAGGCATCATGAAGATGCTGGAAAAGAACGAGATCCACATGGTGACCTTTACCAGTTCTTCAACGGTCGGCAATTATGTGGAAATGTTTGAGCCGGCAGTCGACCGGCTTTTGAACTGGATGGAAAACGTGACCGTGGCCTGCATCGGTCCCATCACGGCTCAGACGGCGGAAGAGAAGGGATTCAAGGTCGGTCTCGCCGCCGAAGACTATACCATCGAGGGTTTGACAGAGGCTATCGTCGATTTCTTCGCAAATACGCCTACAGCATGATCACCATGGTCCTTTCAACGGCATCCATCTCCGAGAATGCGAACCCGATTTTTTTATAAAGTTTGATGGCGATGAAATTGGTGTTTGCCACGGTCAGCCAGATCGAATCATATACCCTTTTTCTCGCCCATTCCAGGGCGACGCGAGTGAGTTTCGTCCCGATCCCGAGATTTCGAAAATCCTGGTGAACGAAGATGACGAATTCGCCCGACTTGTCGCCGGGGTCCGGGACGACGGCTGCATGGCCGATGACTTTTCCCTCCCGCCATACCAGCAAATTCATCCCTATTTCCAGAAGGTTTTGCGCCCAGCACTCACAAGTCTCGGGATCTTCAGGGGGAAGCCCCTGGGATGCGGGCTTGGGGGAGAAAACTTCGTACATATCCAGGAGACACGAAAAATCACCGTCACCGCAGGTCCTGAGCTGAATGGGGTTTTCGGATTTGTCTCTGATGGAAATATCTATATCTTCAAGATTATTCATGTTGAGGAGCTCCGATCAACTTTTTTTAGTCCGGGGTATGAGGTGCGTGTGGCAGGATGCCGCCTGCTGAGTGGGAACCGAGAAGTGCCATGAGCCGTATCTGATGTGTACCTCAAGAGAATTTTAGGCCATGGGGGCAGGAAGTGTCAAGGCAAGGGATGGGTTCGGAGTAAGGAATAGGGGTTCAGATCAGATGCTCCGGCACCGTTTCGCCCTAGGATGGGGCAAATATGACAGGGACCCAAGGATAAAACGCCAAAGTTCAAAGCTCAAATGTCCAATGAATATCAAAATCCTCAATTCAATAGTTATAAGTGAACAATCGTTGACGCATCATGCTCAAGGGAGGAGACGAATGGCTCTACCGTGCATTTTGGATGGGTTGAACTTGAATGAATAAAATCGGCGGATCTATGCGTTTTCTAAAATAGGTCGCGAAGCGACACCTTAACTTTAGTCACTTGAAACTCTAGTCACTTGAAACTTCTATTATTTCAGACACTTTTTCGCTCTTCAAGGGGTTGCAAACAGCAGTGTCTGGTCCTCAGCACCGGGATGCTTTACTCCGTCGGAACCGGCACCGTGGACAGAATCTCGTTGATGATGTCCTCTTCGGTTCGGCCCCGCAACCGGGCTTCGGTTCTGGCGATGATACGGTGGGCCAGAACCGGCACGGCAAGGGCTTTGACATCGTCCGGAATGACATAGTCCCGGCCCCGGCATCCCGCCAAGGCCTGGGAAGCCGCCTGGAGATTCAATGAGCCCCTTGTGCTGGTGCCGAGTTTGATGTCCCCATGGTCTCGGGTGGCCCGGTTCAGGGCGATGATATAGTCGCGTACCGAGTCTTCGATAAAGATGCTGCGGCTCAGTTTTTGAAGGTCCAGGAGATCGGATACCCGGATGAGGCTTGTCATATCCTCCAGGGGATCGGACTGTCTGAAACGGGAAAGAATGCGTTGTTCCTCCTCCTCACTGGGATATCCCAGGTTTGCCCGGAGCAGGAACCGGTCCAGTTGAGCTTCGGGAAGAGGAAATGTCCCTTCGAGTTCAATGGGATTCTGGGTCGCAAGGAGCATGAAAGGCCTTGGCAGGGAAATGGTCTCGATGTCTACGCTGACCTGTCGTTCCTGCATGCATTCGAGGAGGCAGGACTGGGTCCTCGGCATGGCGCGGTTGATTTCATCCACCAGAACGATATTGGCAAGGATGGGGCCGGGTCGATATTCAAATTCGGATGCCTTTTGATTGAAATAGTGTGTGCCGATGACATCCGAAGGCAGGAGATCCGGAGTGCATTGAATCCTGCTGAAGCGGCAGTCGAAAACCCTAGCCGCCGTCTTGGCCAACATGGTTTTTCCCGTACCCGGGACGTCTTCGAGAAGAACATGTCCTTCGCAGAGAAGGGCAACGAAGATGAGTTCCAGGGTCTCTGCCTTTCCGACAATCACCCTGCCGACCTGAGAACAGAACGCCTCGCATGCCTTTTTCAGCCGACCTATTTCAAGATCCGATTCAACGATTGCTTTACCCATTATCCCTTAACTCCCTGTATAATATCATGTTTTTCGCTCTGTCCGCCTGCAGAATACCGTTTGAGCTGACGCAGGTTTTGCCTCATTTTGTGGAGAACCTTTTCGGTAGGTGTGGAAGGACCGTACCGAATGTGAACATACTGGTGGGTGATGAAGGCCAGTTCCCAGCGGGCCTCCGGCATCCACTCGGTCAGTCGATGGAGGTACTCTCTTGGGGTCAGGGCCGCATCCTTCGGACAACCCTTGGATGCCGCCCATTTGAGGAGTTGAGTGTAGACCTGTCTCACGGAGGCAACCTCCGGAGGGATGCTCTTTTTTTCGTTTCGCAAACGAAAGAAGCGATCCAGCCTTCTCTTCAGCGCAAGGAACCTGTCGATCAATCCCATGATAAAGCGGATCAGATCTTCCCTGAAGGCCCCGGTGACGGAGGTGATCTCCGCGCCCTCGTCACCGTGCAGTCTGTGGGCGAACCAACGAACGATACTGGAGGAAACGGACCAGAGGGCTGCGACAATCACAATGAGCCATAACAAAAGATAGATCATCCTGGCGGCGCTACGAACGGAATCCGGAATTCTCAGAATTCGGCCCCATTCCGGAACCCTGGAAACAACGGCGCCGGGCTGTTCGAGAAGCGGCATCTGCGCTGGGTCCGGTTCAGGAAGAAAACTCAGGAGAAAGAGAATAAATTTCCATAACAGGCCCACTGTCGCGTGCCAACCGTGTTTTAGGATGATCACAATTTGTTTTAATAGGTCCGGCCTTACCAGAGTACCAAAAACCAGGCCAAGACCCAGAATGATTCCAACCGCCAATAAGAGCATCGAAAACCAGTGTATTCTGTAGGGACTGGATCCCAAGGCCCCTTCACGGATGTGCGCGAGGGACATTCCCGAAAGGGCAAAGAAGAAAAAGGCCGGCGGGATAAAGGCAAAGCCTTTCGGAAGGATCTCCCACCGATTGCCCGTGAAGACCAGAAAGATGAGGATCACAAGACCGAATTGAAAGGCCGTAGCGATAGCAGCAAAATCGATCGTGAGACGGGCAAGCCGTATGCCCAATCCCCAGAGAATCATCCCGCTCAGGAGGGTGACAAGCTCAGGCGTCGGTTTCAAGGGCCAGGGAGCGAGTGCCCGGAGCAGGATCGACGTCCAGTCCGGATTCCCCCCGTCAGAGCATATAAAAAGGGGGCTTACTACAAGCAGGCCCGTGAGCCATGTGCCTGTGGACCATATCAGGATCTCCCGGAAAAGCCGGGACCAGGTTAGCCTTTGAATCAACCGTTCACATACAAAGGCAAGAAAATAACAAGAGAAGAGCCATATCATGGGAAAGGATTCCAAGTGGAATCCTCCCTTGAGCAGGTGCATCGCCGTGAGAAGCCAGCAGAACTCCGTGCAGGCCAGAGCTGAGAGCAACAGGTATTTAGCAGAATCCGCTTTCACTGAATGCCTTTCACTTCTCCAAGATCTCCCGGATGGCGAATATTTCTCCATGGAACCGTTTCGTTGAATGGCCGCTCTTGCTCACCCATCAATAAGATAAGAAGCTTATGCCCTGCCTCGTTGAGGGTTCGAAGAAGACCCGACAGGGATTCGAGAGGTTTTGCACAGATCAGGATGAGGGTGGTTCCGCCGGGGAGCCCCTCCCGTTCTCTTTCCATAAGGGCCTCAAAGGGTTCATTTTCTTTTGATGTCGTCTTGGCCAATGCCTCGAGAATCCTCATAAGCTGGTGACGATCCGCACTGGGCAGAATGCTTATCCCTTGGCCGTTGTCTGCTGATGCGGTGTTTGCGAAGAGTCCCACAGGGCTTCCCTGTTCGGAGATATGATAGGCGATAGAGGCAGAGGTGCTGATCGCCAGTTCGAATTCCTCTTCCAAAAAAGATTCATCGGAATGGAAGCTGTCAACGGCCAGGAAAAGGGTCACCTTGAAGGTGGTGGTCGGTTCGAAGACCTTGACCTGCAATTTTTTGCTGCGGGCACTCGCTTTCCAGTGGATATGCTTGAGGCTGTCGTATGGTTGATAATCCCTTATCCCCACGGCTCGCGCCGGATCTTCGAAAATCCGACGTTCCGTGCGGGACTCGCCCAGGGGGTGCAATGAAGGGAGCATCAGGCGATCGATGGGAAAAATCCTGGGGTAGACCAGGATGTGGTCCGTCATGGGCAAGGTCATGGAGCGCGAGTAGAGACCGAAAATATCCCCCGATGTGACGGACATCGGACCGATAGGGTAGTAACCCCTTTTGTCTCCTTTCAACCGGAATCGCCACATGATCTTGCTGTACCACATGAGGGCCGTCGTCCGCTGTATCATAACAAATCCGGGTCTTGTGTCGGACGTAGGCACCCCGTCCGGCGCTATGGAAAGAGGCATTTCGTCATCAACTTTTACCCAGGGCAGAGGTATGGGTTTCCGGTTCACCAACTCCAGGGCCAATTCCAAGGTCTCGCCGGGAAAGATGCGCCGTGCACTGAGAACCCTGTGACAATGCACTCCTGAAAGGGATATGTGACTCCACACTTTTGCAAGACCGGCGGCCACCAGAAAAAGACTCAAGATGACAACGATCCCAATCTGATTGTACCATCCGGCCAGGAGCAGGACGGCAAGAAGGGACAGCACGCCGAGCCGATTTAGAAGGTAGCCGGTTGACCCGGAAGAGAAAAGCCTTCGGGGGGTTATATCAAATGGAACGGTGAGCTTTTTCATTTAATTTTTTTCTGGCCAAAATCAATCAAAGAGACCGTCAACATCGATAGCCGCCCCATTGGGAGCTATATTTCCGTGATCCCGAGCCCTTGAAGCGAGAATGTCACGATATGTTCAATCACGCGGACCTTGAATGCGGTATCATATTCTTTTCCCGTAACCTGTGTGACCAACACCCTCGCTCTATCGAAATGAAGTATCATGGCAAAGATACAGATCGTACTCAATCTGAGACGTTCCTGCGTATAGTCATCGGGCAGGACAGACCCCAGAATTAATTCTATCTCCTTGGAAAAGGGCCGCAGCAGTTGGTTGGTCACCAGTTCAAAGGCCTCGGTCGGTGTCGCCATCTCCCGGCTCATCAGCATGAAATGATGTCTTCGCTCTTTGTCTGAAAGGGGCCCCTGCAAGTAGGCCCGGGCCAGGGAGCGAATAACGGTCTCCGGTGTGGGTTTTTCCTGAGCGGCCAGCGTGCGTCTGAAAAAGTCATGGACCCGTTGGGTGCGGGGAATCCATCTGGTGCGGAATACCTCAAGATAAAGTTTTTTTTTGTTCTTGAAGTGATAATTTACGGCCGCAAGGTTGCTGCCGGCTGACTGGGTGATCTCCCGGATAGTGACAGTCCGAAAGCCTTTTTCGGAAAAAAGAATTTCCGCATGTTTCAGGATGCGTTTTCTGGTGGGGGTTTGCGATTTTTTGTCCATATCCCTCGATCCCTAATGAGATAAAACGTTTGTATGAAAATTCTGTTTGAATGTCAAACGAATAGTCGCGAGCTGGAGGGTTCGTGAATTGTCGGTTCCTTTTGAAGGTGAAGGGGGCATGGAAAACATGACGTTCATTAGGAGGGTAAATCCGGTCATGAAAGTCCGCATCAGGAAGGGCGTGGGCGTCCCTGGGATTTTGATGCGTTGACGGAGAAAGGCGTCTACTTTTTGGATCTTCCCTTTCGTTCGGGTTCACGGGGAATAACAAAGGAGAAGGTGCTGCCATGGACGCCGTCACTGACGACCTTGATGGTTCCCTTGTGGGCTTCCACCGCCATTTTACAAAATGTCAGACCCAGGCCGGTGGTGTAAATTCGACCGTCCGCCTTTTTTTCGAGCTGAAGGAATTTGTCGAAAATGGCCTCATGATGACGAGGGAGGATTCCGGGGCCGTTGTCCTTGATGGAAAATTCGATGTCCCCGGAGTCCAGGTAATCGATCCCGCACTCAATCGTCTCGCCGGACGGTGAATATTGGATAGCGTTACTCAGGAGATTCTGAAGGATTCGAATGAGTATGTCCCGGTCGACCCACAGATATTCGTTGGAATAGGTTTCCGACACCTTTTCCTCGATCTTCAGTTCCTTTGTCTTGGCAAGGCCGAAAATGCGGCCGATTGATTCCTTTAAAATATCCAGGGGATTGATTCTCTCATAGATCAGGTCGAGCTTGTCGTCTTCGAGTCTGGAAATGTCCAGGAGATTACAGACCATGCGATAGAGTGTGTCACATCCCGACTGGGCGGCCCTGACATAATCCAGGTTTTCGTCATAAAGCGTGTAGGTGAGGATATCGAGATTAGCCAAGACCTCTGAAATGGGCCCCTTGAGGTCATGAATGAGCATGTTATAGAGTTCTGTTTTAAGCGTTTCCAGCTTTTTTAATTCCGTGTTTTTTTCCTGGAGGGCCCGCCCTTTCTTTTTCAGTGATTCCGTCAGCCGTTGATTCTCAAGGGCGCTGATGACCAGCCCCGAAATATTCAAAAGGACTTGCTGCTCCTCGGTGGAAAAAATATCTTCCCCGATCTTGTCCGTAACATTCAATACGCCGATCACCTTATCGTTTCCGATAATGGGGACAAGCAGGAAGGCAGCTCCCTGATAGCGGCCTGACTTTTTTTTGAAAATACCGCTACTCTCAACATCGTCTACCTTTAGTGGGGCTTTATTCTGGACGACCCAGGAGGAGGGCGATTTCTCATCAAGCGCCTGTTTGATCCCGATGAGCTCAGGCCTGGTCGAGGCCGTCACTTCCAGATTCTTGCGCCCCTTTACGAGCATGATAGAGCCGCTTTTGGCCCCCATGCAGTGGACGATTTCAAGAAGAATTTTTTGGAGCTTTTGTCCGAATTCAAGACGGCCGTCCTGCGAGATAGCATTGATGGCCAGCAGGGCCTTGAGAACTAAACGGTCACGTTCCATGATCCCTCTATCTGGTGCTCAGCATTGCTTGAGGAGTTCACGAGCCTCTTCATGATCTCTCTGGATATCAAGGATTTCAACCAGCGGTTTTTCAGCAAGGATAGGCTTCTTCACAGATAAATAGAACTTGGCCAAATATAACCTGACATCCACATTTGTTTTGTCAAGCTGTGCCGCCCTTGAAATAAATGTTAGGGCCTTGGCCTGATGGCCCAGATGAATAAGGGCTTTCCCCAGCTTGAAACAAATATCCCATCGCTTCGGTTCTTCCTCAGTCAGTGCTTCGTAAAGTTTTGCGGCATAGTCATGTAGACTTTTTAGAAAACAAAAATCAGCAATTTGTTCCTTGATCTCGGACGTACATCCCGGCAGATTGGTAACCTTGTCAAAGACCTGGATTGCTTTTTGAGACATCTTTCGGGTCACAAGGATTTTACCGAAGTTGATCCCGCGATGCAATTGCCGTGGACTCACCTTCATCGCCTTCTCAAAATACAGAGAGGCCTTCTCAATATTGTTTTCCTTGAGGTATAACTCCCCGAGATAGTGGAAGGCAAAGACGTCCAGAGAGTTCAGCTTTGCCGCCCTAAGAAGGCATCGTTCAGCCTCTTTAAAATCGTTGTTTTTGAAATGATAGAAACCCAGTTCCCGAATAGGCCTTGTCGATTTGGGGTTTGCCTCCATCGCAAGCCTGGTTTCATGGATGGCACCGTCGTAATCCCCCTTTTCTTCATATTCTCTTGCTTTTCTGAGATGGAGAACCATCGGAGGAGGATTGTTGGCTTTATCAATGACCTCGGAAATCTTACTTTCCAGGACTTTTACGGTCAGGGGTTTGAGAATAAAGGCGTCAATCTCCGATTCTCCGATTTCCGCGACATAGTCTCCATAGGCCTGGGCCGAAATCATGATAACCGGGAGTTCTCTCAAGTTTCTGTCTTCACGAATGATTCTCAATGCTTCCGCCCCGGTCATGATAGGCATATTATAGTCCATCAAAAGTAAATCCAGGGGTTCCTTTCGCACGACGCCCAAGGCATCCTTTCCGTTGTTCGCGAAAAAGAATTGCTTACCGTAACCCATGACTTTCAACATGGCATGAAGCGACTGGCACATGGGTACGGAGTCGTCAACGATAAGAACAGACATATTCTGGAGGTTTATCATGCAACCGCTCCCGGACTTCAGACCGTATCCTGCCGAAGTCCCTCAAGTCCCGATCGGAGTTACTCCTCGAGACACACCTCTATCGTGAACCCGCCATGATCCGTATTGAAGGGGATGGCGATAACGGGATAATGCGTGATATGGGAAATGGTGTGTTTTTTTCCCATGATCACGGTGGGAATGGCAGCAGTCATTGATTTTCCCATTTTTTCCAGAGATTGCCTGGCATGGCCTGAAATCATATTGCTTATTTCGCCAACGGCATCCCTGATCTCCTCGTTTAATTCCTTTGCCTCCTCCCCGAACATTTTCGTGACGATGGAGAGGATACTCTGCTCGGTGAAACTGACCGAGATGGTTCCCCTTGCTTCGCCCGTAAGTCCGATAATGGCTGTTACGTCGCCCATTGCGATATTGTTTTTTTTCAAAAAGGGCTTGCCAGGCGCCACACTGGCAGACACCATGGTGTCGAGAACGTGAATGGTCGCGGAGATGAAAGGATTGATAAAATTAACGTTCATGTTTTTCCCTGAAGTTTGATCAGTGCAATGGATTCAACGGCTGACACCGGAGTCTTTTGAGATCATTGCTGAGGCAAAGTCAATCTTTAGATAGCATATATAATCGAACCCAAATTATAACTTATAACTGTCATTTAGATTAAAATCAAGTTTTGTCGATGTCTTTTTAAATGTTGCGTCACTCGTCCAAGTTGGCTCAAGCCGTTTCAATCACGATGTATTGATTTTAATCCTCTTTTAAAATGACATGAAAAGGGGTATACTTTTTATTGCTCGGTTACCAAACACATGCTATCTGCACCAATAAGTCCTCTACCGAAATATATTGGCCCTAACACGTTGCTTTCTACGATCCCGGCATCGGCCTGAGAAACCCTGATGAAAAAAGATAGACCCAATCCGAATCGAGGAGGGTAAACGTGAGACCCCTTGAAGGCCTAAAGGTGATTGAGTTTTCCGGCCAGGCGCCAGCTCCCTATTGTGGCATGATCATGGCCGATTTCGGGGCCGAAGTGATGGTGGTAGATCGCCCGCAGGGAATGGAGCAGGCAGTTCTCGGCGCCATGGTCAAAAATCCTTTCGATCGGGGAAAAAGATCCATTCGACTCGACCTGAAGACCGACGAGGGCGTCAGGATCATAGAAAGGATGATCAGAAGATCCGATATATTGTTGGAACCCTACCGCCCGGGCGTCATGGAGAATCTGGGACTTGGCCCGATCACGGCCATGGCCCTGAACCGGCGGTTGATCTATGCTCGTCTTACCGGTTGGGGTCAGTTCGGCCCCTATGCCGGCATGGCGGGCCACGACATCGATTACATCGCCCTTTCAGGCACCCTGTCGCTATTTAAAAGAAAGGGAAGAAGACCGCTTCCGCCCTGCAATATTTTGGGGGATTTCGCAGGAGGCGGATTGTTGTGTGCCTTGGGAATTTTGCTTGCATTGATGGAGAGAGGCAGGTCCGGAGAGGGACAGGTGGTGGACGCCGCCATGTTGGACGGCGCCGTGAATCTTTCCACACTATTCCATGGCCTTCTGGCCAATCGTCTCATGAGTCTTGATATTGGGACCCATCTGCTGGACGGCGGCGCCCCTTTCTATCAAACCTATGAAACAGCGGACGGGAAGTTTGTGGCTGTGGGAGCCCTGGAGGAGCGCTTCTACAAGGTGTTGCTCGAAGGTCTCAAACTTGATCCCACATCGCTTCCGGCGCAGAATGACAAGCGTGAGTGGTCCGGGATGAAGGCTCTTTTTGCTGAAGTTTTCAAGCAAAAAACACGGGATGAATGGACGGCCATATTTTCAGGAAAGGACGCCTGTGTCGCGCCCGTACTGGAACTGGATGAGGTCTCCCAACACCCCCACAACAAAGCGAGGGGGTTGCTGAGAGATCTGGACGGAGTTCTGCAACCGGCCCCGGCCCCGAGACTATCGAGAACACCGGGGAAAATAGATCGGCCGGGAACACCGAGAGGTTCGGAAACGAGGCAAGTCCTGGAAGCATTAAATTATACCCACCATGAGATAGAGACCTTCTTAAGAAAACACATCGTCGAATAGGGCCTACCTTAACGCCAGGGCCCGTTGTGGCAACAATAGCCTTGGACGCCGAGGCTTTATTCGGCTTCGCCAGAATACCCTGTCCCGCTGAAAGCGGGATTGCAGGGATGATCAGCCCTCGCCAGGGGTTTCGGCCCGACAATGATGGCGAGACGAACTACGGCGAAGCACGTCAGAGCGAAGACGGGTTGGCTACGCCGTAATTCCGCGTGATACCCCGTCACGCCATGGCGTGACTGCGGGGAGCTTCATCTTGGAGTCGTTTATGAAATGAACTACATTGTTCGTAAAGGTCATGATGAGAGTGGACCGGGAGACGGAATTGAAAATTTTACTGATCTACCCCTATTTCATTGAAGATCGCATTCATGTCGATGAGATCCGTGCGATGCCCATGGGCATTTATTCCGTGGCGGCTGTGCTCAAAAAGAGGGGATATGACGTTGAAGTTCTCAACTGGTATAATGCTCACGCCAACCCGGAGATCATTGCGCAGACTTTGAACGCAAAACGACCGGATGTGATCGGCTTTTCCATCCTGCATGCAAACCGGTGGGGCGCCATAGAGATTGCAAGGATTGCCAGGGGCATAAATCCATGTGTAAAAGTGGTCTTTGGTGGCGTCGGGGCGACATTCCTATGGGAACACCTTCTTGCCCACTTCCCGGAAATAGATGTGATTGTTCTTGGGGAAGGGGAATATACCTTTGAAAAATTAATGCGTCATATCGGTCGTTCAGACCCGAAGGAATTGAAAAATATTGGAGGGATCGGCTTTCGTGACGGAAATGAAATCATAAGAACGGAGTCGGCCGGATTCATCAAAGATCTTGATGAGCTTCCCATCCCGGCGGAGTATTTTGCCTATCAATATGTCTCATCCAGCCGGGGTTGCGCCTGGAACTGCGCCTTTTGCGGATCGCCAAAGTTCTGGGAAGGGAAGATAAGGTTCAGGTCTCCCGACCACTTCGTGGCGGAACTGGAAATGCTCTATAAAAAGGGCATCAATTTTTTCTATTTTTCGGATGATACTTTTACGGTCAAAAAGAACAGGGCCATTGAAATCTGCAAGAAAATCCTGGAAAAGGGTCTTGCCGTCACCTGGTATGCCATATCCAGGGTGAACTACGTAGATGAAGAAATCCTCTATTGGATGAGAAAGGCCGGGTGCATACAGATCAGCTATGGGATAGAGAGCGGTTCGGAAAAAATACGGAATGTGTTGAACAAGCGTATTGAGACAGGGCAGGTGAGAAGGGCATTCGAGCTGACCACCGGATACGGCATCTTGTCGCGGGCCTACTTTATTTATGGCTCTCCGGGAGAGGACCGGGAGACTATTCGGGAGACTATCGATTTTATGGATCAGATCAGACCCCTCAGCACTATATTCTATCTTCTCGATATATTTCCCGGGACCCGGCTTTACGAAATGTTCAAAGAAAAGAGCGGGGCAACGGATGATATATGGCTGAATAAAATTGAAGGCATCCTGTATTTTGAAACGGATTCCCGTCTTTCGGAGGAAATGGTGCTCTCTTTCGGTAAACAATTGAGGACAGCCTATTATGAAAAGGTATCCGCTTATGCAGGCAACATAAAGCTTACAGAAAAAAAGGATCTCCACGAAACACACGCGGATTTTCTGTCCCGGTTGTCCATGACTTTCAGCCATGGCGATTATGCCAAGATAGGAGAGATCAAGGATAAGGCGGTGATCGCTGAAAAACTCTATAGGAGGTCGCTGGGTTATGCTCCGAATCACAGGGCATTTCTGGGGCTTGGTATGCTTAAACAGAAACAGAGTGAATTCAAGGCCTCGATTGAGATCTTAACGGAAGGGGTTCAGTCCTTTCCGAAGAGTGAGTCCCTTCATATTTGCCTGGGAATCAGTCTCATGAATCATGGGGACTTCGAAGTGGCCGCCCCGCATTTCTTGAAGTTCCCCGATTCAAAACAGGCTCGGGACTGTTTGGCGGCGTGCAGGAAAGCATTGGCGTAAACCCTATAGTCGCAACGTTAGGGTAAACCCAGAAGTCGCAAGATTGAGGTAAATTAACCCTTGGTCGCAAAGTCGGCATTTGATGCCAAATCTTCACCTTGGCGATGAACTCGTGCCGAGTGGAAGTGAAAAAAATTAATTCATGAATTGGGGCTCTCCTTCTACGGGATATCCTCCTTCTTCCAGGGCGTGCATAATTTTTTCCAATGTGGTCTTTTCGTCATCATAGTTCACCATAACCGTATGATTTTCCTCATCTGGCAGGGCTTTTGTGACACCTTCGCTGTTCATCAGGATATAACTTACCCAATAGGCAGTAGCGGGTCATGTGCAGCCGGGAATCGGGAGTTTTACTGTTCTATTTGCGGCAAGAATAGGCGAAAAGGATAAGAGGATAAACACATATGCCACGAGCAACGAGATTACGGCTTTTTTTACGACATCCCCCTTTTGAAATGATGTGTAAAATGTTTTGCTTTTCTGTAAAGGGCGTTCAAGTGTGAACAATCTGATCATGATATACCGACTAGTATTATACCATAACTTTAAGAATGAGTCTGTCAGATGCAACCCGCGGGTGGAACGAAACAAAATACACGGGATAATGGGAAGTCTCTTGCTTTTCAGGTGGGGTTGTCTCTATAGAATATTTTTTTCTATGAAAATTTTTGCCCACCATCGGATGTTCCTTAAGAAAAGTCACGTCGAAAAGCCCCTTCCATGGCTTTATGAAGAGAAACAGTTGCCCGAAATAGGTGACGGCGGTGCCTTCATTTGCTGGAAAGGCTTGCTATTTAAAGCGTTGCGTTATCCTTGTTCCCGGTACAGAGAGATCGCGTGAATTCATGAAAATCGTCTCCGCTGAAGGGAGAACATGGAAAAAGGAAAGCCTCGGAACATGTTTTGTGCATAAGAAACACGGGACCAAGCATAGAAGTCAAAAAAAATACGAAAATAACACCGAAAATTGGCGAAAGTACTTGACATTTATAAGGGAATTGACTTATCTTCTAAAAATATCAAAAGCAAGGAGGTAGTCATTGATGAAAGCATTAAAGAAGGATCTACAGGCAGTTGTGAAGGATCTGAAGGCGCTTGCCCTGAAGACCGAGAAAGTGGCAAAGAAACTTGACAAGTTGGAAAAGGCCGCAGTGGCGAAACCTAAAAGGGGAAGAGGTAGACCACCGCTGAAGCCGGCCGCAAAGAAGGTTGTTGTTAGAGGACCCCGAGGTGCTTCGGCAATGGATATGGTCTTCGGCATTATTTCCAGGACTAAGAAGGGTGTTGATACAGGTAAAATCAAGGAGAAGACCGGATTTAATGACAAGAAGATTTGGAATGCCATTAATAGGCTGAAAAATCAGGGCAAGATCAAGAGTGCGCGTAAAGGCGTATATGTAAAAATATAAACCCTTAACTCTCAGGTAAATCGGAGGTCAGAGATACTGTTTTCGTTGTCTATGGACCACAGGGATTGAAAATCTTCTTTCCTTTCGAAAAATTCATGGGATGGGGGTTGGGTCAGGCAGTGGAAATTTTGATACGAGTTTCACTCTGTGAAACTTAAGGTTTGTGATTTGTTTCACCGGCCTTGATATCTGAGAATGTTGAAAATTTCCCAAAGTCTGCACAGGAAGTGAGATCAAAAGAAAAGGGCCGATTTCAGTTTTAAGATTTCTTTAAACTGAAATCGTGCCCTTTTTTTGCCTGCGCGGAAAGGATCGCGGGACCTTAGGCCTCTCGGCGCTTTTGTATATTAAGAAAGAACGTCAATCGGCAGGTTTTCTTGTTTAATAAAAAGTGATTACTGATTTGAAATAAGGTACCATGGATGAGCCATAGCCTATGCAGTCGGCATTCCAAAACTTTTATCATTTTGATAAAGATAAGGGGGACACCATGCCAAGTGTATTGATCACGGGGAGCAATCGGGGCCTGGGGTTGGAATGGGTCCGGCAGTATGCAGCCGAGGGTTGGAAAGTCTACGCTACCTGCCGTCATCCCTTAGAGGCATTTGAACTTCAGGAACTCTCTACCCGGAAAAAGAATATACGCATTTACCGTCTGGATGTCACCAAACCCGAAGAGATCAATGCCCTCGCCGTGGACCTCATGAACGAATCGATCGACGTGTTGATCAACAATGCCGGTATATACCTGGAGAAGTTTAAAAATATCGGGCTGTCTCGACTGCAGTATCATGACTGGGAGTATACTTTTCGTGTCAATACCCTTGGGGCCGTCCGGGTGACCGAAGCAATGAAGGAGCATGTGTCCCGAAGCCGGATGCGGTTGGTCGTCGTCATCAGTACACACATGGCCAGCATAGCCGATATCGCAGACCCCGGCGCATATTATTATCGATCGACAAAGGCCGCACTCAATGCCGCTATGGAAGGTCTGACCCAGGAACTCAAGCCGTTGGGCATCGGGGTCCTGCTTTTTCATCCGGGATGGGTGCGGACCCGAATGGGTGGCGAGGGGACGTCCCTCATGCCGCCGGAAAGCGTTCGCGGCATGCGTGCGCTAGTGGAGCATTTTTCCCTTGAAGACAGCGGTCGGTTTTTTCGCTATGACGGTATTGAAATGCCCTGGTGAATCAATGAAAATCTCAGGTGGGGGTAAAAGAATATGCCGAGGTCATGGGAAAGCAAGTACACCGGAAAAAGGGTAAGCCTCGAGACGGCGCTCAAGGCCGTGAAAAGGGGATCCAAAGTCTTTCTTGGCACGGCCTGCGCCGAGCCTCTATACTTGGTTCAGGGGCTCATCGATCGGGCAAGTCGACTCCACGACGTCCAGATTCTCCATTTCATCACTTTGGGAAATGCACCATACACGGAGAAGAGATTCGATACGCGATTTCGGCATAACACGTTTTTTGTCGGGCCGGACACACGGAATGCCATCAATGAGGCTCGCGCCGATTATACACCGGTTTTTATCTCCGAAATCCCGAAACTTTTTCGGGGCGGAACGGTCCCCATAGATGTGGCCCTGGTTCAGACCTCTTTGCCGGACGCGCATGGATTCGTGAGCCTCGGCATATCTGTAGACATCGTGAAGGCGGCCCTCGATTCGGCAAGGGTGGTGATTGCCCAGGCCAACCGCCACATGCCCCGCACGCGAGGAGACTCCCTCATCCCTATCGACAAAATCGACTATATCGTGGAACACGACGATCCTTTGGTCGAGTTTAGGTACCCGCAGGTCGACGAGGTGGGGAAAACCATTGCACAGAATGCTGCGAAGCTCATCAACGACGGCGATACCCTGCATCTCGGGTTTGGACATATTCCCCACGGAGTACTCAACTATCTCTGGGACAAAAAGGACCTCGGCATCCATACGGAAGTCATTTCGGATGCCTTTATCGATCTCATCGAAGCGGGCAAGATTACGGGAGAGAGAAAAAATTTTCACCCCGGTGAAGTGGTCTGCAGTTTCTGTATCGGGACCCGACGGATCTACGACTATGTAAACGACAATCCGAGAATCCCCTTCCATCCGGCGGAATACGTCTATAATCCTTTGATGATTGCCAGGAATGACCGGATGGTCTCCGTCGCCAGCGCCCAGGAGGTCGACTTGGGGGGGCAGATCTGCTCAGAGTCCAAAGGTTACCATTTTTATAGCGGAATCGGGGGGAGGCTGGACTTCATTCGCGGGGCCGCCATGTCCCGGGGCGGCAAGTCCATTATCACTCTGCCCTCCACCACCAAGGATGGGAAACAATCCAGGATCAGCGCCCATCTTCAGGAAGGCGCCGCCGTCGTGGCCACCCGAGGGGATGTGAAATATGTGGTCACCGAATACGGCATCGCCTATCTTCACGGTAAATCGATCCGGGAAAGGGCCATGGCCCTCATCAGCATTGCGCATCCACGATTTCGCAAGGCCCTGCTCGATGAGGCCAAAAAGAGGGCCTATGTGCACTCCGACCAGATCCTCATCGATGCCAAGGGGCATGCCTATCCCGAGGAAAAGGAATTCAAGGTGATCCTATCAGGTGGAATAAAGGTGACGATCCGCCCGATCAAGCCAACCGACGAACCTTTGCTCCAGGATTTTTTCTACTCCCATTCGGAAGAGACGATCTACCTTCGATACTTCAGGGCCGTGCGGGCCATGCCCCATGCCACGGCCCAGACCCTTGTCAATGTGGATTATCTCAAGCGTATGGTGTATGTAGCGACTTTGGGCGAAATCGGCCTCGAACGAATTATCGGTGTCGGACGGTATGCGGCTGAAGAGGATCACGAGAACATGGTGGAGGTGGCCTATACGGTCCATGAGAATTATCAGGGGAGAGGCCTCGGCTCCCTTCTTCAGGAGCACCTTGAGAATTATGCCAGAGAAAAAAAGTTCAAGGGGGTTTCAGCCTATTTTTTCAGCGACAATCTGCCGATGTTGAAGGTCTTTGCGAAACGGGGCATGTGCAGCGAAGAGCCCAGCGGAGAGAGTATCCTCAGGGTGTGGCGGAATTTTGATGAGGATCAGGAACCCTGCTAGACCCAGACAAGGGCGGGGTTCATAGAAAGGGATCCTTTCCGTTTCCTTCAAAGAAAGCCTTTTGGAAAGCAGTACATTCCTCTTGAAAATTGTCCAGGGATCGGCGATGGTGGGGACGTCCCGGAAATGGATGGTTTTAAGGAGCCACATGGGCGTCTATGATAAATTTTAAAATTGAAAACCCGGTCCTCTCCCGCAGAGCTGGATCTGCGACGCACCAGTCGAAGATTCCCGTCTTTTAAGAGGGCGGGAGGTCAGAGACGATAGGCTCTTCGAAAAAAACGACTTGGAGTGTCGGAGTATTGGAGAATTGGAAAAACCACAAGCGGCCGTGAGCTTTTTTAACTTGCGTTAATCCAATACCGCCGCAGCTGATCAGAAGGTTATCTCATCACTCCATCATTCCAGTACTCCAGTATTCCATGAACCATTGAAATTTCAGCAAGCTAAATTCCTCTGGGGCTAAACAAGGCCGCGCCCTCTGGACCCGGATCCTTTATTTTCCGAACCATTTTTTTAACGAGGAGGCCAGTGCGAATGTTCAAGTTTCTCCATGCAGCGGATATCCACCTTGACAGCCCCCTGCACAAGCTGGAGATCTACGAGGGCGCTCCACTGGAGGCCGTCCGTCAGGCAACCCGCAGGGCCCTGGAGAACCTGATCGAATTGGCTCTTGCCGAAGGCGTCGCCTTTGTGCTCATCGCAGGAGACCTCTATGACGGTGATTGGAAAGACTATAATACCGGACTCTATTTTGTCGCACAGATGAGAAGACTCCGCGAAGCCGGCATTCCTGTCTACCTCATTGCGGGGAACCATGATGCGGCGAGCAAAATCACCAGAAACCTTCGACTCCCCGATGGGGTGGTGTCTTTTCCATCGGACCAGCCTGCCTCCATGAAGGTCCCGGGAACGGATGTCGCGATCCATGGTCAAGGTTTTGCAACCCCTTCAGTAAGGAAGGACCTTTCCATGGGTTATCCTGCTCCTTTTTCCGGTTGCTTCAATATCGGACTGCTTCATACCTGTGCTACGGGAAGGGAAGGGCATGAAATCTATGCACCATGCACCCTGGAGGGATTGAAAAACAAGGGGTATGATTACTGGGCCTTGGGACATGTGCATCAGAGGGAAATTCTTCTCGATGAAGATCCTCTGATTGTTTTCCCGGGAAATATTCAAGGCCGCCATATCCGGGAGACGGGTCCGAAAGGGTGTATGCTCGTGACCGTAGATGCGAAGGGGCGTCCGGAGGCGGATTTCAGGGCACTGGATGTGCTTCGTTGGGTCAGGATATCGGTGGATGCCTCCGGACTGGAGGATGGATACGAGGTCATCGACAGGGTCAGTGAACGCATCGAGGCTTGCCTCGAGGAAAATGAGGGATTGCCCCTTGCCGCCCGCGTGGAGATCATCGGGATGTCCGTGGCCCATCGTGATCTGGTATCCGATCCCGAGCGGTGGGGCAATGAAATCCGTTCCGCGGCCGTAAGCGCGGGAAGCGGACAGGTCTGGGTGGAGAAGATAGGGCTCCATACGATTTCCATGGCTCGAATGGACGCGGGTCGGACCGGGGGACCCATTGATGAACTTCTTCAGTATCTGGACGACCTCGGCGCCGATCCGGAACAACTGGCCGGTCTCGCCAAGGATCTGGCGGACCTTACGAAAAGACTGCCACGGGAACTCTGGGAAGACGGGGAGATCGTTCCACCGGACGACCCCGGTCGCATGGCCCGGATCCTGGCACAGGTCAGACCCCTTCTCCTCCATCGGCTCATGAAGCGGGGAGACGCCCCGTGAAAATCCTCCGCTTAGATTTGACGGCATTCGGACCTTTCACCGATACCCTCCTGGATATGGGTGAGGGCGGGGAAGGACTTCATCTCATTTACGGCTCCAATGAGGCTGGCAAAAGCTCCGCACTTCGAGCCCTTCGGCAGATGCTGTACGGCATCCCGGAGCGCTCTCCGGACAACTTTATTCACCCCTATGGCGGGATGCGAATCGGCGCCGCTCTCCGTCACAGTGACGGCGATGTCCTCCAACTCGTAAGAAGGAAGGGCCGTGTCAATACCCTGAGGAGCGCCGACGACCGGGGTGTGATCGAAGAGCACATCCTCCGAAAATTTCTGGGCGGGGTGGATGAGGAGATTTTCAGAACCATGTTCGGCATCGGGCACGAAGATCTCGTCCGCGGGGGAAGGGATCTCGTTGAGGGGGGAGGCCGTCTCGGGCAGGTTCTCTTTGCGGCCGCCTCAGGCATTACGGATCTGCGTCAGGTTCAGGCGGATCTTCAGGGCGAGGCGGATCTTCTCTTTAAACCCTCCGCACACAAACCCCTCATCAATGAGACGTTGGCCCGGTTCAGGTTGAATCAACGGGCCCTTCGGGAGGCCCAGCTTCCGGGCGCGGAATGGGTGCGGCATGACCGTGCCCTGGAGGAAGCCCTCAAGCGCAAGACTTCCCTGGAAGAGGATCTGGATCAGAAGGAACGCACCGTGAATCGGCTGGCAAGAATCCAGGAGGCCCTGCCGGTTTCGGTTCGGCGAAAGGAATTGCTGGAGGCCCTCGAATCCTGCTCGGATGCCGTGCTGCTTCCATTGGATTTTGGGGAACGGCGGCGAGAACTTTCCACGTCTTTACGGGTGTGCGAGAGTGAGATCACAGGGGCCCGACAGGGCATCGAGGACACGACCCGGGAACTGACGTCTCTCGTGGTTTCCGAGCGGATTCTGGAAAACGTTCAACTGATCGAAGATCTTCACAAGGAGTTGGGCAGCCACCTGAAGGCCGCCGGAGACAGGACCCAACTCGATGTGAGGAAAAAGACACTGGAATCGGACGTGAGGACCCTTCTTTCGGGACTTCGCATGACATACCCCCCCGAAGACCCCGAAGCGCTCAGGCTGGAAAAGGCGCAGACCGTGCGGATACGTGAGCTGGGAGCCCTGTATGAGCGCCTGATGGAACGCCGTGAAAACGCCCGAAAAGATGTGTCCGGATTCACCAGCCGGATCGAAGGACTCGAAAAACAGATCAAGCGACTTGAAGAGCCCCGGGACGTGGACACCCTCCGGCGAATTCTAATTCAGGCCGAGCGTCAGGCCCCCCTGGAGGAACAACTGGACTCGGAATGGGCGGATATTGAGGGTTCATGGGAAAAGGCGGAGATCGTCCTCGGCAGGCAGAATTTTTTTCCCGGTCCCCTAGAGGCCATCGAGAGGTTGCCTCTGCCGACCCTTGAAACCATCGATCGGTTTGAAGGCCTTCTGGCGGATGCGGAAGGGACGCTGGCCGGTCTGCAAACAGAAATGACCGGGCTGGAAAAGGGGCTCCTGGAGACCGAAAGACAGATCGAAGCGCTACGGCTCGAACGGGAGGTTCCCACCGAAAAGGACCTGGAAGAGGTCAGGCGGCTTCGGGAAGAAGGCTGGCGGCTCGTGCAACGGGACTGGCATGACGGGGGGACGGCCGAAGAGGTGGTCAAGGGTTTTTTGGCGGCCTTTCGGCCGGCAAAGACACTTGCTGAGGCCTTTGAACTCAGTATCAAAGGGGCGGATGAGCTTGCGGACAGGCTCAGGCGAGAGGCGGATCGCGTGGCCAGAAAAGCCGGACTCCTTGCCGAACGGACCTCGATCATCACGGAAAAAGAGAACCTTCGACCCGGACTCGAGGCGGCGCTGAAAGAACGCCTCAAGACCACACAGGAGTGGCTTGGGGTGTGGGAACCCGTTGGGGTCAAACCGAGGTCCCCGAGAGAAATGCGGGCATGGACCCAGAGTATGGTGGCCCTTGGAGAAGAGATCTCAAAACTGAAGCAGCGCAGGACCCTGGCCGACGCCCTGAAGGCTCGTATCGAGACCCGGCGGCAGGAGCTCTCCGAAGGTCTCAGGGAGGTCGGAGAGCCCACGGCGGACAAGAAAGAGACCCTTTCCGATCTCATCATCCGAGTGAAGGAAATCATTGGAATGAACGAAGAACGGCGATCCGAACGGAAGCGATTGCTGCTGGAAAGGGATCAACGGGAAGGGGAACTTGGCGAGGCCGGGAAGCGGGTCCTGGAGACGGAAAAGGGCCTTTCGGAATGGAAAACCCAATGGGCCGAAGCCGTGCGGTCACTGAAACTGGGGGAGGACGCTACCCCGGCCCAGGCCGAGGCCGTCATCGAAGACTTGAAGATGATATCCGGGAAGCTCAAGGACACGGATATCCTCGAGAGACGGGTAACGGGGATCGAAAGGGATGCAAAGAGTTACACCGAACGGGTCAACAGCCTGGCCGGTCATGTGGACCCGGACCTGAGGGGACAACCTGTCGAACGGATCGTCACAGAACTCAGCGCGACCCTGACACGGGCCAGAACGGCGAAGACACAGCAACAGGGCCTGGAGGCCCAGAGAAATCGGGAAAAGGAAAAACTCGCGCAAGGGGAAAAGACGCTCGCCGGGATTCGATCCCGGATCGCGGTCCTCTGCGAGGAAGCCGGATGCCAGGAGTACGGGGAGTTGGACGAGGCGGAGGCGCTTTCCGAGCGCCGCCGCAAGATCGAAAATGAACTGGAAGACGTGGACCGACAACTCCACAAGCTCAGCGGCGGGGCCACCATAGAGAAATTTCTGGAAGAGGTGATGTTGGTTGATCCTGATGGGATCGGTCCCCGGATGGTCCGACTCAAAGAAGAGAACAGGCAACTCCATTTGGAAAAGTCGGACCTCGATCAGACCATCGGGGGCGAACGGAAAGAACTCGCGAGGATGCAGGGAAGTGCACAGGCGGCTGATCTGGCGGAGGAAGGCCAGCGTTTGCTGGCCCGCCTCGAGGGCGGTGTCGAACAATATGCCCGGCTTCGCGTCGCATCGGCGGTCCTGTCTCAGGCCATTGAGAGATACCGCGATAAAAATCAGGAGCCGGTCCTGGTGCGTGCCGGTGAGCTCTTTGCTCAATTGAGCAACGGATCCTTTGAAGGCATCCGCGCGGACTATGACGATCTGGGGAACGCCGTTTTGGTCGGGGTGCGACCGGGCGGCAGGGATGTCGTCGGCACGGCGGGAATGAGTGATGGGACGGCCGACCAGCTTTACCTGGCTCTCCGCTTGGCAAGCCTCGATGCCTATCTGAAGAACAATGAGCCCCTTCCTTTTATCGTCGATGATATCCTGATCCGATTTGATAACGACAGGGCGGTTGCGGCGCTCAGTGTTCTTTCAAGGCTCAGCGAGAAGACCCAGGTCATCTTCTTCACCCACCACCGGCATCTGGTGGAACAGGCGGAGGCCCATGTGGCGCCGTCGGTTCTCTTTAAACATTCCCTCGACCGATAACCTTGGGATGATGCAAGATTCAGGCATCAATTGGGCGGGAACATGAAGGGCAAGGCTTTTGACGGCAAAATAAAATAGGGCGCCCCGCGATTTCCGACGGAGCACCCTCGGTGGATCATGCTAAAAAATTATAGTCTTTCAACGTTTTTCGCTGTAAAACCCTTAGGGCCGTTTTCAACATCAAAACTGACGCGATCGCCTTCAGAAAGGGATCTGAAACCACTCCCCGTGATAGCGGTGTGATGGACGAAGACGTCCTCTCCCTCTTCTCTCTGGATAAAACCAAAACCCTTGCGATCATTGAACCATTTTACAATACCTTCTGCCATAGTGCCAACCTCCTTTCTTAATATTTCATAACGGTTATAACCCTGAGGCCGTCACTCTGACATAAGAACACCTAAGGATGAAACCGCCCAAAACTCACAAACGGGCAACTTATGATAGATTCGAGAATAGTTGATCTTTTGAAAATGTCAAATAAATTGTTTGATCACATAGTTTGCGGTAGAACGGGTTTTCTGTTCGATCAGGACGGTTTTTCCGGCAATCATTTCCTGGATGGATTCGTCGGTATAACGGCGAATGGTAATCAGTTCGACATCGCTGTTATACCTGACTTTGAAATTTAGAGATAATTCGTCGATCAGCCGGTTGACTCGCCCGTCGAACCTGTCGACACACAGGGAAATACTGACAGCGGAGTTATGGATCAGGTTCACCTTGACCTTGTGGTTATCGATGCGGCTGAAGATTCTGCCGAGTCCTTCATCGATCACGAAGGATAAATCGCGAGGCAGGATGGAGATAAGCACTTGGTTGCGTTTATGCACAAAGACCGGAATGAGTTTTGGAGGTTCCTCCGTTTCATGGATAAGGGTCCCTTCACCGGAGGGGTCTTTGTAGGACTTGACCCAGAGGGGGATTCTCTTCTTGTGAAGCGGTTTGAGGGTCTTTGGGTGAATAACCTTGGCGCCGAAAAAAGCCAGTTCAATGGCTTCTCTGTAGGAGATCTCCTGAAGTTTTTCGGGCCGTGGATAATCCGCGGGGTCTGCATTCATAACGCCGGGGACGTCCTTCCATATGGTTACCTGTCGGGCCTCGAGAATCGAAGCAAGGATGGCTGCAGTATAATCTGAGCCTTCTCGACCCAGTGTGGTAGTATGCCCGTTTGCAGTCCCGGCGATGAATCCCTGGGTGATAATTTTTTTTTCACCGGTACAGGTAAATCCCTTCCGGATCAGGAAATCGGACTGGTCCCAGTCAACGATACCTTCGCGGTAATTGTTATCGGTCAGCAAGTATCTCCGAATGTCGATGAAACGGAACGCCAGTCCCGTTGCCACCAGGTAATGATGGACGAGCAGCGTCGACCAGATTTCACCCATGGATACGACCTGATCATAAAGAAAATCAAAAGACCCCGAAGGCGGATCTTCCAGTTTACGGGCCAGGGTATCAAAAGAAGGACGTAGAATAGTATCCAGAAACACGTCCGGTTCGGACAGCAGATCGGATGCCATGGCCTCGTGAAATTCCAGAACGGCATCAAGCTTCCGGCGCCAGGTATTTGCGGCCTCAAAAGAGGCCTGAACGACCTCCTCCAGGGCATTCGTGGTTTTTCCGAGAGCAGAAAGCACCAAAACGAGGGATTGATCGACATCTGCAACGATTTTTCGTAAGTTGCGGACCCCATCGGCATTTTTAAGAGAGGAGCCTCCGAATTTATAGACTTGCACCATATGGATTACGGCCTCCAAACCGTATGTGAGAAAAAGAGTAACCCAAAGGCATCTAGTCGTCCGCACTGCCGGTCATGGTTCCCGGCTTGAGAGCGCGTTGTTGTATCGCCCTAACGTTTGCAACAATAGGGTTGACCGTTTCGTAATGAGTTGAAAATGCCAGCGGGCTTTTTTTAAAAAACCACCAAATTGCAATCAAAATAATTCGGACTTGTCAATAAGATTATGTCGTTGACAAGTCCGAGTATATTTCTGATGGGTATTCCGTCGTTTTCACACAGGAATATTTACTCGTCCCAGAAAACCGCGGCCTTCCCCTCATTAAGGATTTTTTTCAAAGCCTGAACCGGTATTTGTTTAAACGTGCACCAACCGGTCTTTGATCAGAGCGCCGATGGCACCGACAGCTGCTTCGATATCCTCCAGGGCGGCCTGCGAATAGGACAGACGGAATGTGTTTTGACCGCTCCCATCCACGAAAAAAGGCTGGCCGGTCACAAAGGCCACATCCTTCTTCACGGCGCTCCGAAACAGCTCTCCGGCGTCCCAGTCCTCAGGGAGGTGGACGAAAACAAAAAAACCCCCTTCCGGACGGTTCCAGGTTACTTCCTCAGGGAAATGGCGCTCCAACTGCTCAAGCATGAAATCCCGCTTGGCCCGGTAATGGGCAATATTGGTCTTGATCTGCTTATCCAAAAGACCTCGCTTGATGAACTCCAAAAGGACATACTGGGCCGGTGTATTCGTGGCACAGTCGTCGAACTGTTTGGCCACGGTCATCTGGCGGATTGCTCCCGACTCCCCCGCAGCCCAGCCCAATCGCATGCCGGGTGTGAAAATTTTGGACAGGGATCTGAGGTGAATCACCCGTCCGCTCAAATCAAGGGATTTGAGCGAGGGCAAGCGTTCACCCTCAAAACGTAGATCGCAGTATGGGTCATCCTCTAAAATCATCAAATCGTATTCTTCCGCCAACTGCATGAGATGCCGACGCCGTTTCAGGGAGAGGGTCGCACCGGTCGGATTTTGGAAGTTGGGGATGACATAGACCCCTTTGACGCACTTACCGGCCGCTTTCAGTTTTCGGACCTCCCACTCGAGGATTTCGGTGTTCAATCCGTATCGATCCACCGGCACGCCGGCCGTCTCTCCGCCCCTGGACCGGGTTGCTCCGGGACCGCCAAAATAGGTGGGCAGTCCCACCATTATGACATCTTGTCTGTCAATAAATATTTGGGCCGCCAGATGCATGCCCTGAGCGGATCCATGGGTGATGAGAATGTCTTCGGGAGTGCTCATGGCCGTTCCTTCGGCCCTCATTCGCTCGGACAGAGCCCGGCGTAATTCCTCGAGGCCTTCCGTCGACCCGTATTGCAACATCCGGTCGCCGCGCTCAGCAAAAAGTTCGGTAAAGATCCGGCTTATCGTCCGGGTGGGAAAGTCGGCAGGATCTGGCCATCCTCCGGCCAGGGACCTCATTTCGGGTCTGGCCACCAGCGCACAAATGTCCCGTATGGCGGAGGGCTGGGCACACAGGGCCTCTTGACTGTATAGATGAGCTAAACGGTCTACAGGCATACATCACCTCCATAATCAGGGTTATGTTTGGTGCTCCTATACTTGTGCAGATGCCGGGCGGAGATAACGCCGACGCCGGCCTTAACCAGGGCTTCGGCGGTGCGATTTAGCGCCTCATGTTTGTCCAGGATTACTGTTACGCTCAAAGCATCTTATCGAGTGGAAAACCCTGGTGACTCTTGATCTCGGAAAAGACAAGGAACGTCTCGGTTGTCGCCACGCCCTTGATGGCTGCGATATGATCTTTTATGAGAAGGCCTAAGTGGTTGAGGTTCTTGGCTACGATATGGAGAAAATAATCGAAACGCCCCGTGACATGGTAGCAGACGAGAACATAAGGAATGGTTCTGACAGCCTTTTCAAAAGGCCTGATAGTTCCGGTTGAATGCTGAGACAAGGTGACGGAAATCAAGGCCTGTATGGTCAGGCCCAATTCCTCCGGGTCTAATATGGCCCGAAAACTTTTAAAAATTCCCCGCTCCTCCAGCCGTCGAACCCTTTCCAGTGTGGAGGATGGGGCCAGGCCTAAATCCCTGGCCAGATCGGCATTTTTGCGCCGTGCATCAGACTGAAGAGCCGATAAGATTTTACGATCTGTCTCGTCCATGTCTCCCCCGAATAAAATTCGCAATAATCTCATATTAAAAGAATTTAATTCGGTTGTCAATGAAATTGAATGTATATTGTAAGTCGAAACTATTTTTTGAGGGTGTCATGGAGAAGTTCCAGGTCCTGTAACAGGAAGGACAGGAGAAGACCACCCGCTTGGCCCCCAAGGCCTTGACCTTTTTAAGATTGTGATCCATCATTTCTTTTGCCTTATCCGGTACGCCTGCCCCAATGAGGGGAAACCCGCAGCACCATTCCTCTCCGCTCAGAATGGCAAAGTCCATACCGGCTGCATCCATGATCTGAATTCCATTCCCAGGAATCGTTTTTTGGCAATCCCTATACCGTGCTCTCCGGACAGGGTGCCGCCCAAGGCCAGGGCCGCCTCATACATCTCCTCCAGGACCTTGTCGATTCGGGCCATTTCATCCTTGTCCCGATGGTCGGTCATGATAAGAGGATGCAGGTTGCCGTCGCCCGCATGGGCCAGGACCCCGATTTGCAAACGATATTTTTTCGCCGGTTCAACGATCTTCCGAATAATCGCAGGCAGGCTCTTCACCGGCACGGTGGCATCCTCAACGATGCAGTTGGGCCTGAGACGTGCAACGGCGCCAAAGGCGGCCCTCCTGGCCTGCCAGAGTTTGTCCGCCTCTTCCGCATTGCCGGCCCGTTCCACTTCGACGGCGCCTCTCTCTTTGCAGAAATCCTCGATCCGTTTTCCCTGAGCCTCCACGAGGGTTTCTTCACCGTCCACCTCGATCAAAATGACGGCCGCGGCTTCTTTGTTGAACCGGGCTCCGCCGTAGTCGCTGATGGCATCCAGAACCACCCTGTCCATGAGCTCCAGAGTGGTCGGCACGATCCCCGAACCGATGATGGCGGAAACCGTTTTCGTCGCATCGTCCAGGTCGGAAAAAACGGCCTGAAGGGTGGCCATTGCCGGCGGCAGGGGCACCAGTTTGACCGTGACCTCGGTAGAATTCCCAGGGTCCATTCGGATCCGCACATGAGCCTGGTCTGGTCGTAACCGCTCACATTCTTGAGGGTCTTGCCACCCGTCCTGATGATTTCACCCGATGGCAGAACGACTTCAAGACCCAGCAGGATGCTGGCAATGGTACCGACCGCTACGGCTTCGGTGACGTCGGCGACGCCGAAAAAGATACTCCGCAGCACGGCAAATATGAGGACGACCGGTGGGAGAATGAAGTTCGAGAGCAGAAATAGCTTTCTTCTCAAGAGAACCGCTGAAACCATCACCGGAGTCCCTGCAACATAGCGATAGATATGTAGACATGATATGCAAATGAGACGTTGGATTTATGAAGGGATTTGCCCTTGACACCGAAACCCCTTTCACTTAATATGATTTTCAATTTGTGACGTTCCGTTATCATTCCGTTTAAATATCCATTCATAACCGCGACCCTGACAACCAAATAATTTCCAAACTTATATGGAATCATTCAGTGCCCTTATAAACTGCGATAGTTGCAATAGCAGGGTAAACCGCATCCTAATACCTTGTGCCGCGCACCGGGTTATGGGGGCGTTACCTGAATTTTGCAAAGTCCAAGCATGATAAAGGGGTTTGGGGTCCGAATGCCTTCAGGTATCACGAAGAACGCTCCTGTTGATTCCCCTCCCGGCTAGGGGAACGGTTGCCTCCTTGATCGAATCCCGGTTGTCCGCACACCTGCGGTTTCCCTTTGAAGCCAAGCCCTCACAGACAGACATTTAGAGGTTCCTTTTATTAAACTCATTTCAATGAAAGGAGAGTGTCATGGGCAACAAGGTCTTTCAGGGCGTCATGATCCTTATTATCGCTGTGGTTCTGGGTGGGGTTTTAGGGACAATCGGTGTCAGTGCGGCAAAGGAAGACAAACCCATCCTCATTGGAGCGCCTGTTCCCCGGGCCAGCGCATACGGCCAGAATGGGGAGCGGGGCATGATCCTCGCTGCGGAGGAGATCAATGCGGCAGGCGGCGTGAATTTGGCCGGCGTCATGCGCCCTCTCAAGCTCGAGATCATCGACAGTCGAGACGAGGAACCGGGTGTCCCCACCAGCGAGGTTCTTCTCGCAATTGAAAAACTGATCCTTCAAAAAAAGGTGGATATCATAGCCGGCGGCCCCTGCATGTCCGAGTGCGGTATGGCGGCCATGGATCTCTATGCCAGGTACAAGAAAGTAGACGTTGTTTCCATCGGGTGTTATACGCCGAGTTGGGACAAGAAGGTGGGGGGGAACCTCGACAAGTACAAATACTCCTTTCGAGAGAGCGGAAGCGTCAAATGGTATATAAAAGAAGGTCTTGATCTGCTTCATAAGATCAAGGAAGAGCATGGTTTCAGCAAGATGTTCATCTCCATTGACGACAGCCTGATGTGCAGAAAGGCCGCAGGCATCGTGGAAAAGCTCGCCGTAAAAGACGGATGGGAAATTGTGGGAAAGGACAAGCACCCCATTGGGACTACGGACTACTCGTCGGCCTTGAGCGAGTGCAAGAAGTCGGGGGCACAGGTTTTGTTTATGTGGGCCTATTCACCGGAGACCTCTATCCTTTTAAAGCAGTGGGCCGACATGGAGGTGCCCGCATTGCCCATCGGTTTTATCGGGGCTGCCGAGGATCCCGGTTTCTGGGAGGCAACCAATGGCAAAGGGGCCTATACCATCGTCACGCTTTCCGAAACCGGCAATGTCCCCAGCGATGTGATGCCCATGACCATGAAGTTCTATAATAATTTCGAGAAAAGGTGGGGTGTGCCTCCCCGAAGCACCGGGTGCGTGAGCGCCTATGAGGCCCTCTATGTCTTGAAAGACGCGATCGAGAGGGCCGGGTCCCTGGACAACGAGGCCCTCATCGCCGCCCTGGAGAAAACGAACCTTCCGGCCGTTCGGGGGACGATTCGCTTTGATCAGAATCATCAGATCATCTATGGCTATGATCCGAAGCAGAGCGTATTGGGTTGCTGGGTCCAGTGGCAGGACGGCCAAAGGGTTCAAGTCTTTCCGGAAGCCGCCGCCTCCGGTACCATCAAAATTCCGCCATGGCTGGCGAAGGGGAACCCCCCGGTTTCGCCAAGCAACATTAATGTTTCGCAGTGACTGCCGGAGGTTCATCGAGGAGCCTGTCCCGCTTGAGGTGCCCTCGTTGCCCCGTTTTCATCGAGTTTCCTATTCGGTTCTCGTTTTTGAAAAGAGATTGCCATGACCCAGGACCTTCATTTTTTAAAGGGCTAAATTTATCGTAACTACTCAGCTAGATAGGCTGTAGGCATTTAGGCTGTGAGGTACCGCAGGAAGGGAACATGCGTGATCATAGGAAACTCAGAGCGTTTGAATTGGCTGATGAAGTGGTCCTTCTGATCTATCGAGCAACCAGGGAATTCCCCAAAGAAGAAATGTATGGTTTGATTTCCCAAATGAGAAGGGCGGCGGTTTCAGTTCCATCAAACATCGTTGAAGGGTGCGCACGTGAGAGTCAGGCCGAGTATCTCCGATTTTTTGAAATCGCGTTTGGCTCCTTAAAGGAGTTGCACTACCAGCTTGGCCTGTCAAAGCGCCTGGGGTATTCTTATGAACGTGAAATTTCTAGCAGTGAATCAAAAATTGTGGAAGCCGAGAAGGTTTTGGGCGCCCTGCTTCGATCAACGCGCGGATAGCGAAGGGTTCGGAAACTAATAGCCTTTAGCCTACAGCCTAAACAACCTGAACAGTTACAATTTATCTAACTCGGCTTTTGTAATTTTCCATTTCAACGATTGATCATACCCAACCGAATTTTCATTTGGAGCGGTAAACGGACACGCGATGGAAATACTCATCTATGGTACGGTAAACAGCATTGTCTTCGCCCTCATCGCCGTTGGATTCACCCTCGTTTACGGGGTGAGCAGGGTTCCTAATTTCGCCCACGGTTCCATCTATGTGCTTGTCGGTTTTCTCACCTGGAGTTTCGTGAATAACCTCAAGATGAACTATTTCCTTGCGATCGCCCTGGCCATTCTCATCGCCGCGATCCTCGGTCTCATCATTTATCGATTTGTCCTTATCCGCCTGAGAGGCATGCCCACATCGGAGATCATCGCATCATTCGCAGTGAGCCTGATTATCCTGGAGGGTCTGCGGATGCAGGGCATCGCGGGATTCAAGGGGTTTATCGGCCCTTTTTATGTGCTTCGGCCCTTTGTGGAAGGAAAAGTTATTATTGGCGGTGTCCATGTAGACTACCAGCGGCTCATCATCATTGGGGCGGGAGTGGCCGTGGTCCTGTCGTTGTGGCTTTTCACGCACTTTACAAAAATGGGTCTCTCCCTCAGGGCCATTGCCCAGGATGAGCGGGCCGCCATGATGCTCGGGGTCAATTCCGACCGAACAGCCATGATTTCCCTCTCCATAGGCTCGGCCCTTGCGGGACTGGCGGCGGTGATCATCCTTCCGCTCGGTAATGTGACGGCCGAGGCGGGTTACCGGGTCCTGATCTATGCCCTTGCGGTATGCATCATCGGTGGTCTCGGAAGCTGGGGGGGCGCCGTACTGGCAGCCTTTGTCATCGGTTTTGCCATGAAAATCAGTACGGCCCTTTTCGGGGCCGTCTGGGAGTCGGTGGTGTTGGTGGGGACGATTATCCTGATCCTGCTGTTCAGACCCTCAGGGCTTCTGGGAAAGCAGAAGGAACTCGAGGAGAGGGTATAGGCTTGGCTGAAAAAGAGAAGCGAAAGAAGAGGTTTGACAGAAGTATCAAGGTTCGGACCGACGGGTTGTACGGTCTCTCTTCGTGGTCCGAGATGGCCTACCTGATCGTTCCCAGACTTGCACTCATCCTGGGTCTTCTTGTGCTTCCCATCGTGGTGGATATGTACTGGCGGAGGGTCCTCTGTTCGGCGGGTATCTATGCATTGCTCGCCCTGGGCTTTGATTTCCTGGCTGAATATGTGGGGTTGGTCTGCCTGGGCGGGGCCTTTTTTATCGGTGCCGGTGGCTATATCTCGGGTCTCCTGAACGCCCACTTCGGTTGGTCCCCTTTCTTTACGATCCCCTTAGCGACTGTTTCCGGGGCCGTGATCAGCACCGTGGTCCTCTTTCCCTGCCTTCGATTACGGGGCATTTATTTTGCCATTGTCAGTTTCATGTTTCCGCTTTTTGCGGTCTTTATCATTATCGCCCTGGGTGTCTTCGGGAGTACGGAAGGGATCAGCGCCCTGGACTCTTTTCCGAATACATGGGTGGAACTCTATCTCATCCTTGTCGTGGTCCTCGTTGCATTGTTCGCCTTGAGACGGCTGGTCCATGAGGACTTCGGCATCATTTTACAGGGCGTGAAAGACAACGATCAGGCGGTCAAGGCCTCCGGGATCAGCATTACGGCCTACAAGGCCAAGGCGGTATTCATTGCCGCCCTCATCGGTTGTTTCGGCGGGGCCTATCTCAGCCATCTTTACGGCTGGTTGGGACTGAGTCTCTTTGCCATGGACTTTTCCATCCTCCCCATAGCCGCCTGCGTCATGGGCGGCATGGGGTCTCTGGTGGGTCCCGTGCTGGGCGCCTTTATCCTGACCCCGATGTCCGAGGCCCTGCGCGGTTTCGGGCAGCTCAGGGTCGTGCTCTACTGCCTTATCCTCATAGGGTTTATGGTTTACAAACCGGAAGGGCTCATGAATGTCCTCCAGCGAAAGTACCACCAATTTGAGCAATGGGAAGAAGTCTAGACATGGACGGTGAAACCCTTCTCGAAGTGAAGAATCTTTACAGGGCCTTCGGCGGTGTCCAGGCCGTCATGAACGTGAGTTTTTCCCTGAACAAGGGGGGCATCCTGGGGGTCATCGGTCCAAACGGTTCGGGAAAAACCACGCTGGTGAACCTGATCACCGGTTTTGTAAAACCCGATTCCGGGGATGTCCTGTTCAAGGGGGAAAATATTACGGGTTCCCAACCCCATAAGATCGCCAACATGGGACTGACGAGGACCTTTCAGGTCATGAGACCCTACCACAGCCTGTCCGCCTTCAAAAATCTTATCGTGCCCCTGAATTCTCCCCGGGTGCAGAAAACCCGGGGCGGAAGGCTGGGGGACATAGACGCCGTGGCCATTGATATCCTGGAAGAGGTCGGCTTTGAGAGGGATGCCCGTGTGCCCTATAAAACGGCCGGGTCCCTGCCTCTCGGATATTTGAAGCGGCTGGAGCTTGCCAGGTGTATCGCCCTTAAGCCGGAAGTGATTATTTGCGATGAGGTCTTTTCCGGCCTGAGCATGTCCGAGATCACATCCCTGATCCCGCTCCTGGAAAGATTGCAGATGGAGGGCATCACCATGATGATGATCGAGCACAGGTTGAGGGAGCTCTTCAGGCTTGCCGACAGGGTGATCGTTATGAATTTCGGGGACAAGATAGCCGAAGGCCCACCACAGGAGGTCATGAAAAACGAAACGGTGCGAAAGGCCTATCTCGGCAGGGAGACATCGGCATGACCCTGTTAGAGATCAAAGATATTATGGTTTTCTATGAAAATGCCATAGCCCTCAACAACGTGGCCATGACCTGCGAAGAGAGGGAGATCAGAGGGGTCTTCGGGGCCAACAGCGCGGGCAAATCCACCCTCATGTACACCATCTCCGGAATTATTCTCGATGTGAAGAGAAAACAAAAGATGAGAGGGGGAGAGAGAGTCACCGTTCTGGGAAGCATCCTCTATGACGGCATGGACATCATCCAAATGGAGGCGAGCGAAAGGGCGAAGAAGGGGATTATCCTGTGTCCTGAAAGACGGAGAATCTTCCAGGAAAGCTCTGTCATGGAAAATCTGAAGATAGGCGGGATCCTGGCGACAAGGGCCCAGGCCAAAAAGACACTCGAATATGTTTTCACTGTCTTTCCGGATCTGAAAAGACTGAAGAAGAGGGAAGGAGGCTTTCTGAGCGGAGGAGAACAGCAGATGCTCGCTATCGGAAGGGCGCTGATGGCCCAGCCCAGGCTTCTCCTCCTGGATGAACCCCTTCTCGGACTGAGCCCACTTATGGAAGAAATGCTTGTCAACGCCGTCAAGACGATCAGCAGGGAAACGGATATCACCACGCTGATATCCGAGCAGTACGCCAGACCCATCCTGCCGATCGTCCATTATGGTTATGTGCTTGAAAACGGAGGGGCGGTACTGGAGGGGACCTCTCCGGAACTTATGGAAAACCCGGACGTCAAATCCGCTTATTTCGGGATCTAGCCGTCAGGAAAGGTCCTTTCATCCCTCCATTACTCCAACACTCCGGGAGTCTTGAAATTCCAGTCTCATTATTGAAATCGCCTTCCTAATGAAGGCCGCGAAGCGACACCGCAACTTTAGTCACTCGACACCCTGGCCCAGACCGATCACCGATACGCCGTCCTCAAAACGGCGAGTTTACCGTGATGCTAGGGCCGTATCAGTCGTATGGACACGTCGCACCAGGGCGGGCTTTAGGTCACTTGTAACTGTGAGCCCCCTTCGGAGCCGGATTCTTTAATCGCCGGCCGCAAGATCCCTATCAGACCCTGACGCTTTTTTTCTCCTTCCCGATCCTCCTTCGTTCCTCGTCCCTGACTTCGCGTCTCAGAAGCTTGCCGACCTTGGATTTGGGAAGCATGTCTCTGAACTCGATATACTGAGGCACCTTGTAAGGGGCTAGCCTGTCTTTGCACCACCTGGTCAGTTCGGACCCGCTCACACCCCTTACATCCTCCTTCAGGACTACAATGGCCTTGATCCGTTCGCCGACCCTTTCATCGGGAATCCCCACCACACAGGCGCCTATCACCGCAGGATGATCCTGCAGGGCCGCTTCGATTTCGGAGCAGGAAACCCTGTAGGCCTTATATTTTATGACGTCCGCGCTCCTGTCCACATAATAGAGCTGCCCGTCCTCATCCAACCGGACATAGTCGTTCATCCGGTACCAGATTTTGCCGTCTATTTCCACGTAGGACGCCGCCGTCTCTTCGGGATTCTTCCAGTAGCTCTTGGAGATGTGCTCAGACGTGATCAACAGCTCTCCGGCAGTACCGGGAGGCACCGGGTCCAGGGTTTCCGGGTCGACGATCATGCTTTCTCTCGACGATAACGGCCGGCCGATGCTTCCCGGGACCGGGTCCCTGTCCAGGGGGCTCATGGCGGTAAAGCCCACTTCCGTGGAACCGTAGACCTGATGGATGGGGACATCGAACATCTGCTTCCAACGGTTGAACACCTCCAGCGGAAGAACGTCTCCCCCGCTCCAGCAGTACCTCAGGGAGCCGAGGTCGAAGAGGCTCAACCGGTCATTTTCCAGAATCATCCGGTAAAGGGTGGGCGCACCCAGAAACAGGGTCCCCCTGTACTTCTGTATCGCCTGAAGAATGGGATCTACCTGAGGGATGGGCATGAGCACGGCCGTATTACCTCTGGTCAGGACCATTCCAAGAATGACGCCCTGGGCCATCTGGTGGAAAAGGGGGTTGACCATAATGAAGACTTCTTCGCCGTCCCGAATATGGCCTTTCCCCACCGCTCTGATCTCGTTGACAAAGGAGACCATTCCCGTGTGGGTGGCAATACACCCTTTCGGAAAACCGGTCGTTCCGCCCGTGTAGAGAATATAACTGAGGTGATCTCCCGGATTGATGTCCACATCGGGCGGTTCGGGCGGAAAGCGGCGAAGGAGGTCCTTAAAGGAATAAATATTGTCCCCCCTCTCAATCACCCCGTTCGGCACCTTGTCAAAAAGGGCCCCGATGGCCCGCTTGTGAAACGGGAGAAGATCGACATAGTTGGTCACGATGGCCCGTTCGAGGGTCGTCCTGGGAAAGACCTCCCTGATATATCTGAAGTTGGTATCCTGGCAGAGAACGGTTTGTGCGCCTGAGTCGTTGATGAGGTATTCGATCTCGTGTGGTGTGTAGATGGGGGAGACGGGGACCGGCACGGCTCCGATCTGTTGGGCCCCGAAATATCCTATGAGGAACTGGGGGCAATTGGGTATATAGAGCATCACTTTGTCATTGTCCCGGACTCCCATGTCATAGAGTGCGGTGGCAAATCGATCGATCAGCTCCTTGAGTCTTGCATAGGAGAATTTTTCGCCGAGATAGATAAGGGCCGTCTTTTCCGGATATTTCTCGCAGGCCCTGTCAAAACCCCGAATCACCAGTTCATCGTATTTGCCCATGATTCACTCCCGAGAAGATTGCTTTGTTGAGGTAACCGATAACGGGAACGGAATATCCCATGATATAATAAAAAATTTTTGATGAAATGGAAGGCTGCCCTATCTTGTGATACCTAACTGGATCTTCAGGCGCCGCCGATGTTTTCAGTTTCCTGGTGCTGCAAAAGCCAAGGATGGTGCGCATTGATTCCCGCCAAAATCTGGCGGATGAGATCTGAGGTTTCAAGAACATCCCGGGTGTGGCCGTGTCTGAGCAGGGAAATGGCATGCGAGAGAAGAATTGATGCATTGGTGTTAGTTTGGGAAACCGCAACTTTGGTCCGCGTTTTGCCCCGGGACTGGGATGGGCACGCCTGAACGACTGGATAAAACCGAATCTACCACATTTTTTGCCAGGCTTCAAGTTGGAGGGAGAGACCCCTGGTTCACCATCAAGGCATTATCTCCCCGTCAAGCCGGGATCTGGGGAGCGGCGTTGCCTTCGATCGTTCCTCCCCGCGGTGTATTGCTCATACGTCTCAGCCGTCACTCCTCCCGCAAACTGCAGCGGGATCTGCGGTGCGGTGCCCCCGCTTTTGAGCGGGGCAGACATCTGATACCTTGCTGGTGCCCAGGGATGCACCCAAATTCCTTGATCTCTTTGATGATGCGAAAATTTGACGGTGGATTTAGGAAGAGAAGATTGAAAAATCAATGAACACGGCCACCGCATAATTCGGCACTAAACAGAAAAGGCCTACCCTGGTGTTGAAATCCGGACCTTCTGAAAGAACGACAACCCTTTAAACCCTCTTTCTGGTTTTAAATTCGAAGGGCACATTCTCTTACAAACAGATGTCTTTCAGGATTGTTTCGTTGGTTTTTTCCCCGAGATGTCGGGCGATAACCGGACACTTCACCTTGAGAAGAAAGAATATCGGCCCTTTTTCACCTGACAGACTCTCAAAGTTTCCCTGACCTTTGCTCACGATAATGTCCACCGCTCTGAAGATGTCCAGAAACTCTCGGGAGCACCGCTTCAGGATGGTCCCGGGGCATCACACCCGGAAGACATGATCAGGGTCACCTCACCGATTTCGCTTTTTTGGGCATCTTCGATGGTCGCGTCGTTTATAATAGGGCCGTGTTCAATCATAAACCGTGGCGATAATTCTGAGTGTTCGTCTTACCCTTTGCATAGTCTTCATGCCAGTCATCTGACACGGGAAGGATGCGGTAAAGGCTTTCTCTTTTTGCCTCCATAAGCGTTCTTTTCTTGCCCATGAAATCCGCTGCACATAATACCGGTTTTCCAACTGCATTTGATAAATCCTCAAGCCAGGTAAGTCCTTCAGTGCTTCTCAACAGGTGGTGATCAAGTATAAGCAGGTCAATACCCCGGGCCAGCCTCAAGGCATTTTGCCACGCCTGATCGATTTGTCTGTTACTGAGCCTTGATAAATAAAGAGGCGGACCTCCGGCCAGAAGAATATCCGGTTGCCAATCAAGTATCTGAGAGACGGTCTGATCGTGGAGAAGCTGGATATCCGGTGCATGAAGAAATCTCAGGTCTTCTTCAATCAGAGTCATCATAACCGTATCGTTTGTGACATCCGGGTCTCCGTGAGGAACGGCATTGGAAAAATACAGGGGGCCATGCCTGACATTTTCTCCAGGGAGGAAATTGAGGCCGAGGGCGGCTTTCATCGATTCTTCGCGGACTGCTTCAGTGGGAGAAAGATGATTAGGGCTTTTGCACCAGATTCTGGCCTTGCCATTCAATCCTGCCAATTCTCTGGTATGGAGTTGATAGGGATTGGCATCTACAAGAGGAACGTGGTCTCCGTGAAAATGGCTGAATACGATATCAGTGGTTTTTTCCCACAGGCTGATGATTTTTCGCCGGACCTTTTCCGCCATGGCCACTTGTGCGGGATGAGGCAGGCGTTTATGTCTCATATATCCCAGGGCGAGGCCCGGGTCTATGAGAATATTTCTCTCCCCGGTTTTCACATAACAGCATAGACCTCTTACACCCAAAGATTCTGCACCGAGAATTTGTATGTCCATGAGACACATGCCCCTGGTTTTTTGGATTGTTATTTCGGAACCGTTCACGGGGTCAGGGCTTGTTGTTTAGCCGACGGAAGAATTGAGACCCAGGTATCCATGTGCCCGCTCATAGATTTCTGCTACGCGGACGGATCCTTGTGGAAGGGCATCGCGGATTGTTTCAAGGTATTCATTCTCCCGGACAATTTGAAATGTCCTGGGGAAGTTTACATCATAGATCCATCCGATCTGGAGCAACTTGAAATCATTTAGTGTTTTGAGGTCGGCCATTTGCACGAGCTTTCCGTTCATAAGGGTCTCATAGACAGGATCCGAAACCTGGTCAATATCAGGTAGATCCAATTCAATGGAATGGTTCCGGTTGTTCTCTGCATTTTGGTAGTATTCTGTAACCACACGCCAGATATCTATTTTGTCCGCATCCCGAAGTAGCTTTAGGAAAAAGAGGCAGCGCTTCTCCTCTCCAACAGGCAGGGCGGCCCGGTTATGGTATCCTACCAAGCGAACGATCATATCGGCCGTAGCAGGTTCAAGGCCGTTCAGGACCCGGTTGGTTTGTATGACCTTCACTCCAAGCGCCGCATGGTCTTCCGACCTGAAATCGAAAAATGTTTTGTATCGCCTGTATTGCTCGAATCGACCGATATCATGCAGCAACCCGGAGGCTTCTGCCATGCAGAGATCCTCCCTGGATAAATCAAGACTTCCTCCAATATCCACGATCGCTTCGCAAACCCTTCGAGTATGCTTCGCCTTCAAATCCATGTTTTTCTGAACGATCGGATCATCGGAAGAAAATTGACTGATATAATCTTCAAACCAGGCCTTCAGCCCCGGCAATATGGATTGCGCATTCATTGCATTCACTGTGTAACGTCATCTTGAGTGAAAACTGCCGATTAAAATCACTGCATTATCGGCGACCAAAATCGAAAAATCAGACTATTTCGGATGGTCGTTCTCTCGCTGTTTCTTCATATAGTCATTGAGGGCTTCCTGTAGCGCTTCTGAGGCGAGAAAGGCGCAGTGCCGGTCCTCCTCGGGCAGACCACCAAGAATGGTGAGGATCATTTCACCTGTAACGTCCGTCATTTCATCAGGGTTTTTGCCGTGCGCAAGCTCGGCTGCGAAAGAACCGCACACCGTACTGGACCCGCATCCATCCGTTTGAAATGTTGCCTTTTTTACCCTGTCATTTTCGAATCTCAAAAAAAATTCCATCGTATCGCCGCATGTCCCGGTGACACGGCCGTACCCGTCGGCATCATGCATAGCGCCCACATATAGGGGGTTGCGCCACCTTTCAAACGCGACCTCGCCATATGCCATCTTTGTCTCGTCAAAGATTTGATTCTGCAAGTCCTTCACAAAATCATCCAATTCATCGCTCATATTTTTTCTCCCGTGCGGATGGTCATTTTCAAACAATATTTTTTTAATCGTTTTTTCTACCCGGTGATGGATTTTTTATTCGCGGTTAAAAACCTGGTCCTTAGGGCCAGGTTTCTTACCCCCCGCCATGTTCATGTATTTATATCCATGGGTGAGCTTAATCTTTTTTTTCCATCCCTGTGGCTGCATAATACACGGTGTTGTTTTTTCGTTCCTCCCGTATTTGACCGGTCCGCATCAGATTACCGAGATATTTTGAAACTTCATTCAGATGCATGGCGAACCCTTTTGCGATCTGATCCGCCGTGCAGGGTCGGCGTTGCAACATGGAAAGAATGGTCTCTTTGTTTGCCTGTACCCCAGGATCCTTTTCGGCACTGAACTCTGCAATGACCTCCGCTGTCGGGCGAAACAGATGGCAGAGGGAAGACAGGTGTTCCCTGGAAAGGGCTGCGGCAAATTTCTCTGCAGGCGGCCGAACAACGGTATTGAGCTGGATACGATCCGGTTCGATTTCCCCGGCTAGGGCGGCAATCCGGCCGACGTCGGAAGGCGCGGAGTTCATGCCCGCAACCAAAAAGACTTCCAGCCACAGTTCGCCTCGGAACTGTTTTCGAAACGCCTTTTGTCCTTTGATGAGCTGGGTGAATTTCAGTTGAGCATGGGGCCGATTCACCCAGCCGTAAGAGGCCTGATCCCAGGCACTCAGGGAAACCTTCACAATGTTGGCAAGCAGGGCCGCTTCCCGCACTTCCGGGAGGTGCAGCAACGTTCCGTTGGTCAACACAACTGCAGGAATTTTGCTATTGGACCGAATAAACTCGAGTACTTCCCCGAAACGCGAATGGAGTGTGGGCTCCCCTGAACCGGAAAGGGTGACGTAATCCGCCTTACCGTCTGTTTTCATCCACTCATCAATTTCTGCGATGACTGCCTCTGTGGAGACATATTCATCTCGGATAGTCGTCTTGTTCATGGTCGGCCCAAGCTGGCAGAACACGCAATCCAGACTGCATGTCTTGAAGGGGGTCAGGTCCACGCCCAGTGACCGCCCAAACCGGCGGGAAGGCACCGGACCGAACAGGTATTTTTTTTGCGTCATAGATCAGTCTTCCTCGTAAGATGCTTTATCTTCGCCGATTTTATATCCCGGCATTCGATAGTTTTTTTATAAATTTGAACGAGTTACATAAGTTTCAAGGACCTCGTCAACAGCCCCATGGCAAACGGTACAAGCCGACTTTATTGTGTTGTCAAAAATTTGGCCCTCCGAGGTTAGTCGAAGGCCCCGTCTTTAGTTGACATGAAAGTATTTTTATCACGCTACACTCCATTAATCCAGTACCATGATCCATTGAGATTCCAGTAAGTAAAATCCCTTCTGGGGTTAAGCCAAACTCGATCCCTCCAGATTCTATTGCTAGGGACAGCAAATTGCGTTCCGGAGAAGAAGAATGACCCCGATTTTATTTAAAGTAATGTGTTTTCATATGCTTATTAGAAAAGCGATAAAATGGAGAAGGTCAATTAAGTGAGGCTTTGGTTGCAATTAAGCGACGTTAATTTTCACTTCAGTTGCTATTGTGCAACTCTAACCGAAAGGTTTAAGTTCGGATCGTCCACCCACTCCAGGGAGATCAATGCCCCAGCCCCGCGAAGGGGGACCTTCAACTGGATTTGAATGCGCCGGAGGCGTACAGGCCTGCCTTTTGGCTCGAATCCTTCCGTTGGGTCCTATAAAAAAGGGGGTAAGCTATTAGAGCTTATCCCCTTGGGTTATCTCGTGGTGCGCCCAGCAGGATTCGAACCTGCGACCTACGGATTCGTAGTCCGTCACTCTATCCAACTGAGCTATGAGCGCAAATGAAAAAGGCGAAAGGCCAAAAGCGCGTGGCCCAACGCGGTGAACGATAAAAACCATATCAGAGTTGATGATGTCAAGCAATAAAAGATTTTCGACGCGATCGGATCCCAAAAGCGATACGACAGGAAACAATCGTTTGGAGATTCAGCCTGATATACTGTCGGTGGGACGGTCAGAAACGCATATCACTGCCATAAGTAACCCTTAACCTCGCCATCGCTCCCCACCGTCCCAAATTGACTTAAGTTTTTCGATGAGAGTCCGAATAGTATCTATAGGATCACTAGAAAACTCGAAAATTATAATACCTTTAATTTATTGGGCTGAATGAAAGACTACTATGTTTCATGACAACGCCGCATTGGATCTTACGCACACGGAAGTCATAACCCTGGTTCAGACCGAATTCCTGCCGGAAAAAGATATTCCTGACGATAGATCTCTGCGCGAGGACTACGAGAAACTAAGAATTACCTATGAACTCCAACGAGATATCGGCTCGGAGATCAATATCGAGCTGGTTCTTGACAGGATTTTGGATCGTACCTTCGAGTTTTTAAATTATGATTCAGGGGTTATTCTTTTGGTGAACAAAGATAGTAAGCTCAAGCCCCGCACATATAGACACCTCGACCCTGACCATAAACTTATTCTTTCTTCGACCCTTATCCGGTATGTTGTGAAGGAAAAAAAGGGTGTCATGTCCTCGGACGTTCTGTCCGACGATCGATTTAACGTTGCAAAATCAATCATGATCAGCGGGATCAGATCTTCCATCGCCGTCCCGATTCTGCACCGCGAAGAAATTTTAGGCGTCATCGTCGTTCAGTCTTCGCAGAGAGTGAACGCATTCGGAAAGAAGGACCTGCATCTTCTCATGAATATCGCCAATCATACGGCGCAGTATATCAAGAATTCCCTCCTCCATGAGGAATTGATGCTTTCGTTTGAGAGTGCCATTCAGACCTTTTCCGCGATGGTTGATGCCAGGCATCCATTAACGGCAGGCCATTCGGAGAGGGTGGCCGGAATTTCGGTGATGATTGCCAAAGAAATGGGTCTGGATTCAGAAAGGATTGAAGCGTTGCGTCTTGCGGCCCTGCTTCACGATATCGGCAAAATCGGTATCCCGGACAAACTCCTTCTGAAGAAGGGGCCCCTGGACTCTCGTGAACGAGACGAGATGAACAGCCATCCTGCGAAAACAAGGAGTATCCTGGAAAATTTTCATTTTCCAAAATTTTTGCGGCGGGTCCCCAAAATCGCCTCACTTCATCACGAGAGAGTCGATGGAAAAGGCTATCCAGAGGGTGTTGCCGGAGACAAATTGCCGTTGGGTGCAAAGATCATGGCGGTGGCCGACGTTTTCGATGCGCTGATTTCGCCCCGAGACTATCCTAAATATGACGCACAGGGGAATGCAGTGAAATCCGATAGAATGTCCATGAGTTCGGCCCTGTCCGTCCTGGTCAAGGAATCGGGACGTCATTTTGATGCCGAAGTGGTCAAGGCCTTCACGCGATGCCTGACCAAGGCAGCAGTTCATTCCCGGGGACGTCATCTTGGATCCGAAGAGGCGGACGACCTCGACAAACCATAATCCTTATGCCGTCTTATAGACGGCCTCACGAAAATCAGGGCATTCCCCTGATCAACCATCAAGGCATCATTCTGTCCCGCGCATCGCTGGATTGCCTTCGGTCGTTTCTCCTTGCGGCGTATAACTCATACGACTCAGTCGGTACTCCTCCCGCACACTGCAGCGGGATCTGCGATGCGGCGCCCCCGCTGTTGAGCGGGATTTCGCAGGCTCAACTTGCAGACATCTAATACCTTGCTGGTGATCAGGAATGAACCTAAATTCTCTGATTCCAGGCATGATATGCAAATCAGACGGTGGATTTAGGTCCCGCCTCTGAATTTTTTATTTTCATCACGATGTCCGTTGTCGAGTGCCCTTCTACAAAGGGGATTCGTCTGACCTCTCCCCCCGCGCTTTTGACCACGTCGGCGCCGATGATCTCCTCCTCGGGCCAGTCTCCGCCTTTCACCAGGATATCCGGAACCAGGTGTTGGATGATCTTGTAGGGGTCATTCTCGTCAAAGATGATCACGCCGCTGACACTTTCGAGGGCCGCCAGCAGTTCCGCCCTTTCACCCTCCGGTGTGAGGGGTCTTTCCGGGCCTTTGATCGCCCTGACGGATCGGTCGCTGTTCACGGCAACGACGAGATAGTCTCCCAGGGCCCGGGCGGCGGCCAGGTAGCGTGTGTGGCCGCGGTGCAGGATATCGAAACAACCGTTGGTAAAGACGATTTTTTTGCCTCTGGATTTCAGGGCGTCTATTTCAGCTTTCAGATCGGCAGTTTTTTTTATTTTCAGACGATAACCTTCCATCATGCTTTTCCTAAAAGGGTTTTGTTGTCTCCGGTTCGTGCGAGTACCAGTCCGAAGACCTTTCCCGCCCCAGCCCTTTTGAGCACCCGGGCGCATTCGTTCAGGGTGTTGCCCGTGGTCGCGACGTCATCCACCAAGATAACGTTTCGGCCTTTTACGGCCTTCCCGTCGACGACACCGAAGGCTCGGCGTACGTTTTTCCGTCTCTCATCACTTTTCAACCCTGTTTGAGGCTTTGTGTATCTTATCCTTCTGAGGGTCAAAAAGTCCAGTTCCGCATCCAGGGCTTTCACGACAAATCTTGCCAGGAGCAAGCTCTGGTTGAATCCCCGGCCCCGCAACCGTCCGGGATGAAGAGGTATGGGCATGACCAGGGGAGCATTCAGATGGATGAGCCAGTTCCGGGAAAAGGTGGCCAAGAGTGGACCCAGGGTTTCAGCCAGGTGGCTTTTCCCTCCGTACTTGTACTGATGGATGGCCGTCATGAGACCGCCGCGGTAAAGATAGGGGGCACGAGTCCGATCATAGTAGGGCCGTTTTCTGAGGCAGTCTTCACATGTGTGGTCTTCCTGCCCCGATACAAAGGGCTTTCCGCAAATGCGGCACATGGGCGATGAGATTCGTATAAAACCTTCGAAACAGGTCGTGCAAAGTGGGAGGGTTCTTTGGTCGATCCGTGCCCTGTGGTGGTTCAGAAAGGTCCGGCAGATCGAACATCTTGGGGGATAAATGAGGTCGATGAATTGTCTGAAGGGGTTCATAATGCAGCTTAGTGACACTTTTCGTAATTACCGTGACGTATTGCACGTTTCATTTTCACCACCCGTCACGCGCATGCGTGACTAGAGACACGGAGTCCACGGAGAGGAGTATCTTTTCTCTTGCCGTTGAGAGGACGGCAAGAGAAAACCCGCAACGGCTGCGTCGCAGGGCCTGGTCCTTTTTGCTTTCCGGCGTTCCTGTCCCGCTCAATGGGAAGTCTTTTTGAGCGGGATCAACGGAAAGTAAAAAAAGAAAATCTACCTCTGCGCTCTCAGAAACTCTGTGGTGGGCCTTTATCAGGTTTTTATCTTTACCATTAAGGGGCGTTCGCAGTATTGGTCATCGTATTTGTGAAAACCTGTACTAAGTTTTATTTTAAACACAACTCCATTACAATGTTTGCGAATCGAAACAACTTGATACGGGCCGGCTCTCGTGACTTCCCCTGAAATTCATTCTCTGCCGATATGGCAAACCCCGTTACGATCTCCCAAGGCAGCAGTTCCCTTTCTCATTTCGAGTTTTCTTTTGCCTGTCGTACAAATTCCTCGAAGGTGCAATCCGGATTGAGGCCCGGGCAGGCCTCTTTTGCTGCATTCCAGGTGTCCCTGTCGTTCACGATGGCCGGGTAAAAGGGCCAGAGAGAACAGGCCGGAGGGGCGACCGGGTGGATGAGACATTGCTTTTCACGGTCATGAAAAATGCAGTAACCGTCAGGACCGGTCTTGATATACAGGCGACCGTTTCTGGTTTCACAGTAGGTGGACAGAAAGGACTCGGAGGAGATTTCGAGAAATCGGGAGATCTGTTTGATATCCTTTTCGCCCAGGCGAATCCCACCCTCCCCGAAACAGCATGTGCCGCACATTTTGCATTCAAACGCTCGCATACTAAAATTTTTCCTTCGGCAAAATTTTAGATAACGCGACTTCGTCGCTTTAGAGCCTCGCCCTTAGGCGGGGCGTTTTATAAAATCGAGCAGCGATTTTATCTGAGCAAGGACTCCAGGTTCCAGTCCACACGGAGTCTTACCCTTTTGCCTTCTTTCTTGGTTTTGTAGACAAGGTGGCCCTTTTCCAGCCCGTGCATGAAGAGATCCCGGGTGACGGCCACGTCCTGCCGGCAGTAGTCCGTGAGTTTTTCCATCTCCCCGCGGCGGAACCACTCGACGGCCTTGAGGCCGTCGGCGGATTTGCCGTGATTCAGGGTCTCCACGGCGAGATGGTCCAGGCTCAGCCGAAATCCCAGGCGGTGGTGGATATCTTCCAGGATGTCAAAGGTGTTGAGTGTCTTGAGATCTCGGGTGGTGTAGGCGCCCAGAACAGCATAATCAAAGTTTTTGACATTGAAGCCCACCACGAGATCGGCCTTTTCCAGGTGAGCCAGGAGGGCATCGACCTCGTCTTCCGTATAGGAAAAAAAGGCCTTTTCTCTCGTGTCGTAGAGCACGGCCACCGACACCAGCATGAGATGGGTGTTTTTCCAACCGCCCACGTCCTGGGCCAGTTTCTGGGTCTCCAGATCAAAGAAGAGGGTTCGGGGTTCGTTCAGATCCTCTAAAGGGGTGTCGTCTTTCATAGGGGGTTGCTCCTCTTCCAGGTTTTCGTAAAGGCTTTCAAGGGGGATGCGGCCGACCAGGCATTCCAGGATCTTTATGGCGGCGCCCTTGTCCAGGGGTTTGTTCCCGGAACCGCATTTCGGCGAATGGATGCAGGAAGGACACCCCTCCTCACATTCGCAGGTTTCGAGAAGTTCCAGGGTTTTTTCAAGGAGTTCCAAAACTATGTCAAATCCGCGCTGGGCCAGGCCGACCCCACCCGGGTAGCCGTCATAGATAAAAATGGCGCTTTTATTGACCTGGGGATGGTGGGGGTAACAGATGCCGCCGATGTCATTCCGGTCGCAGAGGGCAAAGAGGGGAAAGATGCCGATGGAACCGTGTTCGATGGCATGGATGCCGCCCATAAAATGAAGCCCCTGTTTTTCTATCCACGCCTTGATGACCGGTTCGATCTCGATCCAGAAACCCGTGGTCTCGAAGGTCTGGGGAGGAAGTTCCAGGGAAAAGGCGCCCATGAGTTCCTGACCGGGAAGCGCCCTTTTTTCATAGCCCGTGATCCATTCCGTGACCTTGACGGTCCCTTCCCGGACGAGAAATTGTCCCCTGGGCCTCGATCGATGAATCTGGATGATCTCGGTTTCCTTTTCGCTCCTCGCCCTTGTGAAATACCGGGCGTCGGTCCGATGGGCGATGATGTCCTTCTTGTCGAGAATCAGGTCATCCACCAAGTACTGCCTGGCCCGGTGGAGATACACGGCGCCCGGGTGACACTCCTTCAGTGCCCTGATGCCGGAGACGGTGCCGATGGCCTCCCCGGTCCCCGTTTCGAATATCGTGTAGGTGGCCCCTGAGGATCGGATATTGACATTAAGGTGGGGTTTTTTTCGGGCGGCCAGCCACATGGGTTCACCTTCCGCGGTCCGGATCAGGTCGCCCTGGAGTTCAAGGCTCTCGAGGTGTTCAGGGAGATCCCTCGACCAATAGCGTTCGTCCTTCAAGGTGATGGGATTTTCAGAGGCCGCACAGGGCAGGTGGGCCTTGACCACATAGGGGTTGTGGGGATCGAGAATAGCGGCTTCGTATGCTCTTCCAAAGAGATCCTCAGGGTGCTTCATGAAATACTGGTCCAGGGCGTCGGGTTTGGCGACGAGGATGACCAGGGATTCCCTTCCCGCACGGCCGACCCTGCCCCCCCGCTGCCAGGTCGTGATGATGGTCCCGGGATAGCCCACAAGGAGACAGACGTCAAGATAGCCGATATCAATGCCCATCTCCAGGGCGCTGGTGGACACGACGCCGAGAAGTTGTCCGCTCGCAAGCCTTTTTTCGATCTCTCGTCTTTCCTGTGGCATGAAGCCCGCGCGGTAGGAGCTGACCTTGTTCCGGAGGCGAGGGGACAACTGGGAGACCCACACGTGAATCAATTCCGTGACTTTCCTGGATTGGGTAAAGGCAATCGTCCTGAAACCGGCCTGAAGGCAAAGGGTGAAGAGCTTGGCCGAAGAGAAATTGGCGCTTATGTCGGGATTGAGAAACAGAAAGTGCTGCCCGGACCTCGGAGATCCGCTGGTATCCACCACTTCGATCTCTTCCCCGATCAGCTTTTCTCCGAAGTCCCGGGGGTTGTCCACTGTGGCGGAAAGAAGAATAAACCTGGGGTTCGAACCGTAAAAAGCACAAAGTCTTTTGAGCCTCGTTATGATTTGGTTCATATGGGATCCGAAGATGCCCCGATAGGTGTGGACCTCGTCCAGGACTATGAAGGAGAGGTTCGAGAACAGATCCTTCCAGTTCTCGTGATAGGCCATGATGCCGGCGTGAAGCATATCCGGGTTCGTGAAAAGGATTTGCGGGACCCGGGTTCTGATCTGTTTTCGCCTGTAGGGTGAGGTGTCGCCGTCGTAGATCCCGGCGTCGATCTTTCGTTCTTTCATGCCATCAAGAAAGGTGGACAGATTCTTGAGCTGATCCTGTTCCAGGGCCTTTAAAGGGAAGAGATAGAGGGCCTTGGCGGTCTGGTCTTCCAGAATCTTGTCGAGAACAGCAAGATTGTAAATCAGGCTCTTGCCGCTGGCCGTCGGCGTGGAGACCAGGACATGGGCTCCCTGCCGGATATGTTGAAGCGCCGCTACCTGGTGTTCATAAAGCCTTTCTATCCCCCCTTTTGCCAGAATCGAAGGGAGGGGGTCTTTCAGGGCCGGCGCCTTCCCGTAACGGGCCTTCACCGTCGGGACATAGTGGTGATAGATGGCTGTGGGACCGAAGTCCGGGTGACTTCTGATCGTCTGAATAAAGTCGGTGAGTTTCACGGGCGTATCATTATTCGGAATCGATCGGGGGCTTTTCCCCAGATTTTTTCATCATGGATTCCGCAAGTTTTTCCTGGGTAGGTTTTTCGCTGATTATTTTGCGTGCTTCCTTGATTTCCATTTGGGCCCCGCAATTTCGACGGCTTCGTAAAAAGTTTAATTTTAGATTCTAATCATCCCGTGTCCGCCAACCCGAGTTCCCTCTTGGTGTTCTCGAGTTCCTCCTGTTTGATTTCCCAACGACTCAGCAATCCATCGAGTTTCTTCCTAATCTCACCGTATTCGTTCAAAAGAGGAACGCTTTTCTTTTTATCCTTGAAAATCTCCGGATCTGCAAGTTGTTTTCCCAGTTCCTTTTCCCGCGCTTCCAGCTCTTCGATTCTCTGTTCCAGTTTCGTTAGACTGTCCTGGATCGGTTTGAGGGACTTACTGATTTGACGTCGTTTTTCCGCCTTTTCGCGACGAAGCGTCTTGCGGTTTGCGACGTTGTTCGGCACAGGGTCTTGATCCGGCACCGTATTCAGCGAAGTTCCTTGCCCGGCATTTTCAGGAGCAAGACTTGCAATACGGGCCAGGTGATCGTCATATTCCTTCAAGGTTCCCGGATAGTCATGGATTTCACCGTTCCGGATATCCCAGATCCTCGTGGCCAGCCTTTTCACAAAGTACTGGTTGTGAGAGACGAAGAGGATAGTGCCACTGAAATCGGCCAGGGCATCGATCAGGATCTCCGATGAATTGATGTCCAGGTGGTTGGTGGGTTCGTCCATCACGAGCAGGTTTCCGGGCTTGACCAGGATTTTGGCCAGGGATACCCGGGCCCTCTCACCACCGGAGAGGATGCCGATGGATTTTTCCACGTCGTTTCCGGAAAAGAGAAAGGCCCCGCAGACCCCCCTCACAAAGCTTACGGCCTCATGGGGGACCACCTGGTAGACCTCCTCAAGAATGGTTTTCCTGGGATCCAGCATTTCAGAATGGTGTTGGGCATAGTAGCTCATGTGGACGCCATGACCCAGAGCAATCTTTCCTGAATCAGGCGCCAGTTCGCCTGCAAGCATCCTGAGGAGCGTGGTCTTTCCGGACCCGTTGGGACCGATAATGGCCAACCTTTCCCCTCGCATGACCTGCAGATCGATGTCCTTATAAAGACGCTTTTCACTGAACCCTTTCGTAAGACTCTGAATGGTCAGCACGTCCCTCCCGCTTCGGGAGACCTCAGGGAAGGAGAAGCGAATGGCCTTTTGCTTTTTGTGGCTCTCCACAAGTTCTATCTTTTTCAGGAGTTTGATTTTGCTTTGGGCCTGCCGGGCCTTGGTGGCCTTGGCCTGAAACCTTTCGATGAATTTTTTGGCCTCCTTGATTTTCTGCTCCTGGTTCCGGGCCTTGGCCTCCAGGGTCCGCTGGTCTTCCTCCCGGGCCTTGAGATAATAGTCATAGTTGCCGGTATAGCTTCGGAGACCTTGCGGTTCGAAACTGAAGGTCCTTTTGATCTGCCGGTTCAGAAAGTCCCGATCGTGGCTGATAAGAATGAGCGCCCCTTTGTAGTTCTGGAGAAATTCATCCAGCCAGCGAACGGACGGGAGATCCAGGTGGTTGGTCGGTTCGTCCAAAAGCAGGAGATCCGGGTTCTGGTATAAAAGGCCGGCAAGGGCGGCCCGCATCTTCCATCCACCGCTGAGGGAAGAGATCGGCATACCGAGTTCTTCGGGTCTAAATCCCAGGCCCGTCAGTATCTTTTCCGCAGTGTGCGAGGGAAACCGGATGTCCAGGTCGGCCATCTCCTGGTGGAGTTCGGCGAGCCTGGCCGCCAGGGAGGTTTCTTGCTCCCGGCCGGGATGGGCCCTGAGGGTTTTTTCGGTCGCGCTGATTTCATTTTTAAGACGCATTCGGTCGGGGACGGCGTCCAGGGTGACCTGAAGAAGATTGCCGGACAGGGTTTCGTGGATATCCTGGGCAAGATATCCTATGAGACTGCCTTTTGCGACCCTGATTTCGCCCTTATCGGGTGTCATTTCGTTCACCAGGAGGCGCATGAGGGTGGTCTTCCCGGATCCATTAGGCCCGACCAGGCCGATTCGGTCGTTCGGTTCCACTTGAAATCCCACATCAAGAAAGAGGTCCCTTTCCAGAAAGGACATGGAAAGATTGTAAACAGTGACAAGGCTCATAGGTTCTAACAATTAAAATAAAATTTGGCGTCGTTTAAAAGTGTCGTAATTGTTCAGGTTGCTTAGGCTGTAGGCTGAAGGCTATTAGTTTCCGAACCCTTTGCTATCAGCGCATTGATCGAAGCAGGGCGCCCAAAACCTTCTCGGTTTCCATAATACATTTTTTCATTGGGGAATGCCCTGGTTGCTCGATATGTGATCACGCCTATTCCCTTCCTGCGGTACCTCACAGCCTAAATGCCTACAGCCTATCTAGTTTTCATCCAGAAATGGCCCTTTTTCGCAATTTCGACGTCAAACTGCGAGGTTTCTTGTGCGACGTACTGCTCGTACGTCTCCGCGCAACCTCTTGTTTTCCTTGAACTTACAAAAAATTTCTCATTTCTGAATTGAAAACTCACTCGTGCCCGAATTTCATTCCCGGATGGGCACTATCTAGCTGAGTAGTTACGAGGCGTCGGGCAAAAGGGTGCTGTTTAGAGGGCAGTAATGCATATGCCGCCGCACCCGGGTTTTTAGACCTGGCACAATGTAATCTTTAACGGTGGGTTTTGCAAGGCAAGGTAGGGTCGAGGGCACAGGTGTTGTTGCCATCACCTGTTTTTTTTCATACAATATATGATCCAAGCATGAAATTAAGGGACTTGAAAATCAAAATCATCGATGCCATGCGCGGTAATCCTATATCCCGCCTGAGTTCCCATATTGTTAGAGATCCAGTCTGATCCTGACGATGCATCGCCTTTGAAAAACTTTTTTCGCTGTCTCTCCCATCGCCTCTGAACCCTCGCCATGCTGATCGATACGGCCCTTATCCCCTGCGGGAAATAAAACACAGGAGGCCTTCAACATGGAAGTTGTAAGCAAGACGATTGGAGAAATGATTAAGGGTATCGCTGAAAAGTTTCCTGACAATGAAGCCCTGATCCACCAGGATATCGGGGTGCGTTTTACCTACGGCCTTTTCCTTTGGGAAACCGAGAGAGCGGCCAGGGGATTGATTGGGATGGGTGTCCGGAAGGGGGACAGGGTGGCCCTGTTGGCCCCCAATATCCCTGAGTGGTTTATCACCCAGATCGCGGCGGCCCGCGCAGGGGCCATACTGGTGCCGGTCGATCCGGGGGCGGAGAAAGAGGATATCGCCTATATCCTGAAGCAATCCGGGCCTCGGACGATGATCATGGCCCGGGGTGTCGAAGATGCCGAGTATGTCGAACTGATCAATGAAATTTGGGATGAGGTGCCTCATCTGGACAATATCGTTGTATCGGCTACCCAGACATTCCCTGGCACCGTACCCTGGACGGAACTCGCCGCCATGGGAGAGAGCATACCCGCAAGGGAACTCACGGAGAGAGAGCGCAAAATTCGGCCCGAAGACCCGGTGGCCATCATGTATACCTCGGGAACCACGGGCCGGCCGAAGGGCGTGGTCCTGGACCATCTGGGCCTGGTCAATAAATCCTTTGCTTCGACGAAAAGGCAGGGACTGAATCCGCGGGATCGTTTGTGCCTTTTTTTCCCGGCCTTTCATATGTTCGGAAATACCTGTATTACGCTGGCCGGGTTTCTAATCGGCGCTACGGTGGTGATGCCCTGTGTCTCCTTTGATCCGTCGAAGATCCTGAAAACCATTTATCGAGAGAGGTGCACGGCGGTATATGGTTCACCCAGCATGTTTATCGCGCTTCTGGACCATCCGGAATTCAGCAAAAAACGGTGGAAGACCGTAAAGAAGGGCACCATGGGAGGCGCTCCCTGTCCCATGGAACTCATGATACGGCTTGTCCGGGATGTCGGTGTGTCGGATATTACCGTGGGGTATGGCATCACGGAAGCCTCGTCCTGGATCACCATGACGCACCCCGATGACCCTCTGGATCTGCGAGTGGCCACCGTCGGAAAACCCCTCGAATGCAACTCCGTGAAGATCGTCGATCCCCACACGGGAGAGGACCTTCCTTCCAATGCCCAGGGGGAACTCTGCATCAGAGGCTTCATCATGAAGTCCTACTATGAGATGCCGGCGGCTACGGCTACGGCTATCGACCAGAAAGGCTGGCTCCATTCCGGAGATCTGGGGGAGATGGATGAGCAGGGATACGTGCGGATGACCGGGCGTTTGAAAGACGTGATTGTGCGAGACGGCATAGAGATTCATCCCGCTGAACTGGAGGAGCAGATCTACGGGTTGCCGGAGGTGACGGATGTTCAGGTTTTCGGATTTCCCTATCCAGGAAAGGGGCAGGAGGTGGCGGCCTGGGTGATACCCAAAACGGGCTTAAAGGTGAGTCTGGAATCCTTTTCGGGGACGATCAGCGAAAAGATAGACCGAGAAAAGGCGCCTCACTTCATTAAATTCGTGTCCGGGTTTCCCATGACCCGATCGGGCAAGGTCCAGAAGTTCAGGCTTTCTGAAATGGCCCAAGAGGAGTATCTTTAGACCGAAGCTTTTTGTGTTCCTGCATGGTGCACTTGTTCATGACGACCGTAATGCCGGCATCGCGGGCCCTTTGAGCGGCTTCGTTGTGGACGATGCCCAACTGCATCCAAAGAACCGGGACGCCCATTTCTATGGCCTGATCCACAACAGGAGGCACACGGGTCGGGTTCAGGAAAATATCCACTATATCGATCTTGAAAGGGATGTCCTTCAGAGTCTTGAAACAGGGTCTCCCAAGGATTTCCTTCCGGCCGGGGTTGACCGGTACGATCTCGTAACCCTGTTCCGTCAAATACTTGGCCACCTTGTGACTGTCTCTTTCTGCCTTTGGGGAGAGCCCCACGATCGCTAAGGTTTTGTACCTCGTCAGGATTTTCCGGATTTCCTCCGCCGGCGGGTTATCGTCCGGCCATTCCATTTGAATTTCCGTCATGGTTGCCTTTCTCTAGGACTTCAGAATATCCTTAACCTTATCCACCTTTTTCTTCGCATCCATGGCCTGTTTGACCCCGGGCACCTGCTCCATCACTTTTCCCGCCAGTTTATTGTCAGTGGCCGGAGGTTCCTTTTCCCCTGCCGTCTCATCCTCCTTGTCGTCGGCATCGGATATAATTTCTTTTTTCACCTGCTTGAATTCCTTTAAGGCACCTCCGATGCCCTTGCCGATCTCCGGAAGCCTTTTAGCCCCGAAGAGCAAAAGGACGATTACGGCAATAACGATCAATTCAGTGGTTCCCAGACCGAACATAATAATCTCCTAATATTGAAAAAATTAAGCCTTTGCAAAGGCATGATCCGTCCGCCGTTGAGTACACTTCAAACGGCCGAACAGTTCCGATCCTTTCCCCCAGTCTATCCAAAAACGGCTAAAAAACCCGGTCAATGCCCCAGGAATTCCATGAAACCCGGTGGAGGGAAATCGGATTCAGGTTTGATATCTATGACTTTCAAGCCGTTGAGTATAAAAAGTGCCGCGGTCACACCTAATCCCGATCCTGTCGGGCTTTCACAGTGAGGCGTTTTCAGGCCACAGGAGGGGCTTTTGTCTTTTAAGACTGCCCTCTTTGCCCCGGTCAGACGCGCCAGTTTTAACGATTCCCGGGCACCTCTGAGGAACGCGTCGGTCACCTCGTCACCTCGGGCGTTGATTAATTTCGCTTTCCCGGAAAGGACATCCCGCCCGTCTCCACCCACGATGTTGGCAGCGGGTCGAGGTGTGGGGAGTCCTCCAAGTTGTTCGGGGCAAAAGGGAATCACGCGGGCCGATGATGCGAATCGAACGAGCGCCGGGCAACCCCGTTCTCCGGCGTCATATCTGCAACGAACCCCGAGGAGACAGGCACTGATCAGGATAGGAAAATCTCTGGAGGAAGATGTATCGTCAGGTCGCAAACTGGATGGGGTCCTCTTTGTCATTCCTGGCTTCTACCGAACCGATATGAAAGGCCGTCTCACCCATGGCCTTGAGTCGAAGGAGGATTTCGCCCGTTTCCTCTTCGCTGCCCACAATGACCAGACCGAGTCCGTTGTTGAAGGTGCGCATCATTTCTTGAGAGGAGATTTTGCCCTCCTTTTGGATCACCTGGAATACCGGAGGCGGCGTCCAGGACGAGGTATCGATGACGACCTTGCACTGTTGCGGCAGGATGCGTGGCAGGTTATCTGTGAGCCCCCCTCCCGTGATATGGGCGATGCCGTAAATGCGAAAGTCTCGTCTCAGGTTTTTGACGGCCCGGGTGTAAATTTTGGTAGGTTCCAGAAGTTCCTCTCCCAGCGATCGGCCGAATTCCTCGACGTGGTCTGTCACGCTCATCTTGAGTTCTTCGAAAAAAACCTTTCGCACCAGGGAATAGCCGTTACTGTGGAGCCCGCTCGAGGCGATCCCGATCAACTGGTGGCCCACGGCGATTTCCGATCCGTCAAGGAGTTGGTCATTGTCTGCCAGACCAACCACGAATCCGGCCAGGTCATATTCATCGTCGGCATAAAATCCGGGCATTTCGGCTGTTTCCCCGCCTATCAGGGAGCAGTCGCCTTCCTTGCATCCGGCGGCAATGCCCTTGACCACCGAAACGGCCTTTTGAACGTCCAATTTTCCCATGGAAATGTAATCCAGCATGAACAGGGGATCGGCGCCCTGGACCATAATATCGTTCACGCACATGGCCACGAGGTCGATACCCACGGTGTCATGTTTGTCCATCATAAAGGCCAATTTGAGTTTTGTCCCCACGCCGTCCGTTGATGTCACCAGTACCGGATTTTGAATATCCCGGACGTGAAGAGAGAACAGACCGGCAAAACCACCGATGTCGGTAATAACGCCCGGCTTAAAGGTCTTGCTGACAATGGGTTTTATGAGCTTGATGAATTTGTTCCCGGCGTCGATGTCCACACCCGCTTCAGCGTATTTGTCTTTTTTTGTCTTGCCTGCCATGATTCGATTCCCTTTTGAGATTGAAATGATGGATTGGAAAGGGGCCTTGATATGAATTTGGGTATATCTTTCTTCTCATGATCCTGTCAACGGTTTTATCCTTAAAGCCTGCCCATTTAGAAGATATCTGATCTATAGGGGCACCCTGAGATGATCATAGGCCACCGTGACCTTAAAGGGGAGTCCATAGTCGGTCAGAATGCGATCCACCGTTTCCTGCCACTGGTCCTGGTTCAGGGGAACGGGGTAGGGTCGGCCGGTCGACGGCACGCACAGGGGACTGCCGGGTTCGTATTTTTTGGCCATAGCGTTGGCCGGATCGCCGGGCACCGGATCGCCGTCCCCGATGTGTACCAGATAGGTTTCTCTTCGGGGTCCCCATTGCTTGATGAATTCCAGGGCGCGCTGAAAACTCATGTGGTTGGCCCTGTTTTCCCGGGGTTCGTTGAGCCAGAAGGACTGCATGATCAGGACATCGGTTTCGAATAAATCGCGGGGGCTTTCGGGGAGATCCACAAAATCGGATGTATAGACCAGTCGGATCCTGTTCCCGTCCGTACCCCGGGTTTCGATTACATACCCGACGGAACCCAGTGCGAAGCCTCCGTGATTTGTCTTAAAAGGTGTAAGACTAAAGTCTTTGAGGGCATAGGACTGACCGGGTTCGACCGGACGGATTTCGATGACGCCCGATTGCTCCAGGTACCCGAAGTGCCCCCTGATCACTTCCCAGCTTTTTGGACTCACAAAGACCGGAATGGGCACGTAACGGTCCCTCGAGCAACTCCGTTTGTAGGAGGAAAGGGCGTCCATCCCCAGATAATGATCCCCGTGCTCGTGGGTGATCAGGACGCCGTCCAACCTGCCGAGTTTATACCTCCCTAACTGGGTGGCGATGTCGGGGCCGCAGTCGATCAGAAGATTGCTTTTTCCTCGGAGGAGCAAAGCGGTGCGCCGTCTTTCCTGGGCTTTTGAGCGCATATTCCGGCAGATGCGACAATCACAGCTCAGCTCCGGGACGGGCCAGGCCCCACCGGTGCCGAGAAAAATGAGATCAAGGGAACTCATTGGCCGGGGTCCTCCCTGGGATGGATTTTTCACTAAAATGCGCAAGGATGATCATCCGAATCAGCAATAAATTCTTCCGTCGCAGCATTTGTGTGGCGTCATTTAAAAATGAACATCACCTACGCATCAATTTTCCGAAAAAATTTATGTTGTGATTATAATTTCGTCGAACCACATGATCCATGAAGGTCATTAGGAGGGTTTAGCAGGCCGCTGAGAGCGTGACAAGCAAAAACGGAGCGTTGGTCTTTTAGGAGACGAGAGAAAAGGTCAGGTACTGACGAGGACTTTGAGGAGAAGGTCCCCCCGCCCTCCGCTCTCCGCTTCTTTGCCCATCCCGGAAAGACGAAGAATGGTGCCGTTTTCTATGCCCGGAGGAACGACGACCCTCAGAATACGCTTCTTGAAACCCCAGGGGACATTGATCAGCTTTCGGGTTCCGTGCCGGGCCTCTCGCGGAGCAATGGTGATGTTGCCGTATAGATTGGGATTGCCGGCAGTGCTGACGGGCCGGATGACCTGGAGTCGGTGGGTCTTGTTCTTTCCCGTCGTAGAGCGGATTCTGTTGGTCATGCCCAGTTCGGGCAGTTTCAAGAGCAGCTTCAAAAAGGCCATACCGGCCAGAAAACCTCCGATATGAGCCCACCAGGCGATGCCGCCTGACTGGCCGTGGCTCCCGGCAACACTGAGAAACTGGAAGATAAACCATATCCCGAGAAAAATAAAGGCGGGGAGTTCGATAAAATAGGGGATGAAAAAAATGGGAATCAGGGTCAAGATCCTCGACCGGGGGTAGAGCAGGAGATAGGCCCCCATGACGCCCGCAATGGCGCCGCTTGCACCGATCGTGGGCATGGGTGAATGCCAGTTCATAAAGAGATGAACAAGCCCCGAGGTCCAACCGCAGAGAAGATAAAAAAAGATATAGCGCAAGTGTCCGAGGCGATCTTCTATGTTGTCGCCGAAGATATAAAGGGACCACATATTACCCAGGATGTGCCAGAAATCTCCGTGAAGAAACATGAAAGAGAAAAGGGCGACAACTTGTTGTCCGGAGGTGAAATGGGCAGCGATCTCGGGGACGGAATAACGTGCCGGGACCAGACCGTACGTCAGGATAAAAAGAGGCTCATCGGATCCCTGTATTATCTGAATAAGGAAGCACAGGATGTTGACACCGATAAGCAGGGTATTGACGATGGGATAGTTCCTGGATTCGATTGTATCGCGGAGAGGTATCATGGGTGATGAATATTATACAAAAATATGTCGATTTCCAAGACTGAATTTGTTTCGTTGTCAAAAACCTGGTCCTCCGGGCAAGGTAAGAGACAGTCGGCTCTGTCAAAAAAGATTAGGAGTATTGGAAAAACCACAAACTGCCGTTTGTTTTTCAAAATTGCGTTGATCAAATGCCGTCTTAGCTGAGCAGAAGGATCTTTCATCACTCCATCATTCCATTCCTCCAGTCATCCAATACTCCTTGGGCATTGAATTTCCGTTAAGACAAATTCGAGCCCTCCGGACCCGTAAATCCATCAACCCTCGGTATCGATGAACCTGGGGTTCCTTTTGGTCCGGCCCCCGTATCCCTTCAGGGCTTTCTGGCCCTTACGAAGTCCCCTGATGTCATTGAGGAGCCTGTCTCTGTTTTCAGAGACAAAGGTTTCTATTTGCCGATCGATATCCTGGATGGATTGAATGATCCGGGTCACGTCGTCCGCTATGGAACGGGCCCTACCGTTCCCGGGGGCATCAGGGGATCTGTCGATGCGCCCTTTGGCCAGGGTTGCACCGGTAGAGATCTTGTGCTGGAGCCCTTCCCTTTGCTTGGAGAGTTCAAGAAATCGATCCATCCTGTCTTCGGTGGCCATGTCCATTTGTCTCTGGGCGATATCTTTCATTTCAAGAAACAAATCTCGCTTTTCATAAAGATAATCCGACTGTTTCATTGTCTTTACCAAACCTCCCGTCCGCTTTTTAAAGCAAATAGGATGCCAGATAAGGTTTGTTCCGATGGTGGATCTTTTTTTTCGGGAACCGGGATTTCAAGTGCAGCCACGCTAAGGCCCGGGGCCCTCCGGGTCCAGCCGTCCGTCCGGATCTTTGAGCAGGTTGTGATCTCTCTCACGGATCGCTCAATGCCTTTTAAAACAGGTTCCCGTTCAGAGCAATGGCATGATGAATGTGTCAAAAATATGACATCCTCAATCCCTTGGCGAGGGGCTTGAATGACGTCGAAGTCTTTCTCGGCCCATTCTTTAAAAATGTGTGATTACAATATGTTGTGTTTCGAAGAAGGGGGCGCGGCAGCTTTGGAAGGAAATGGCATGGGATGTGCTTATCAAGGTGAATGTGATGAATGTTTTATAAGAACTCATCACATCACATTCAGTCCGGTGAATACCGGCGGTAAAAATTCTGCCGGACGGCATATGAAAATGAAGGATTTCCGAGAAAGAGGAAGAGCGATGAAAAAGCGAAATAGGGATCTTCTTTTATTCGGGGCATGCTTATTTCTGACCCTGATGCTTTGGATGCCCGGGCTCTCCCACGGCGGGGACGGTATCCCTAAAACACGGGTCCCGAAGGGCGTGTATATCGATTTGACAAAGGATTTCTATGAAACTCTCAGGGAGGAAGGGGGCAGTGGGACAAAGGTTTACAGCAACGATCCTTCTTCGGAATACCTGAGACAGATTGCCGTATCCACAAAGTTCATAGTCGAGACGAACCTTCAGATTCTGAGACTCCAGGAGGAGATTATCCGACTGCTCGACATCCGGTCCGGACAAAACAGGAAATGAGACCAGCCTTGGCCACTTTGAGAAATAGCTTTTTTGCCGTCATCATCTTTTTGATCGGGGTGGGACTTCCTTCAAGAGCGATGGCCGCCAATAAGGCCGTAGACTTTAAACTAAGCCTTGAAGGCGCCTCGGCCAGGTTTGTGGTATTGCTCGACAGCGAGCCCGGATACAGCCTGAAAGCCCTTCCGGATAACCGGATCGCCCTGATCCTCTATGACACGGTGAAGACCTCCCAGTTGGAGGGACGACTTGCGGGTGAGGATGGAAACGTGACAGCGGATGAAGAAGGACCTTCCTCCTCTCTTCGTTTCCTTATTCGATTGGGGGTAAATTTCCGGGAAATCCGGGCGTCATGGTTGGCCAAGGAAAAACTTTTTACGCTGTCAATGGCCCTGGCGAATGACAAGAGGAAAGTCAAGGACGCGCCCCCCCAATCCGTCACACTCGAAAATCTTCGATTTGGAATCCAGGACACCTATACCCGGATGGTCGCCGATCTCAATAAAAAACCATCCTGGGAACTGATTCGTCGGGTATCGGACAGCATGACACTCCGGGTCGAGGCCGGAAAGGTCACCCTCAAAAAGAAAAAATACAGCGGGTTCAGAAGAATCAGAGAGGTGACCCTGAATAAAAAAAAGAATTACGTGGATCTGAATGTCCGTCTCGCGCATGCTGCAAATCACTTCAGGATTTTCTGGCTCGAACAAGGCCACAAACTGGTGACGGATTTTAATGATCAATCTCCGGACATTGTCGATGAGAGCCTCCTTCTTCATGTGGATGAAAGGAACCCGGAACAGGAGGAACGGAAAGTGACGGCAGAGGTCGTCCGGGAACCCGGGGAGACGGAGGGACCATCTAAAAATGAGGAAGAGATCCGGGAAGACCCTGAAAAGGCCGTGACCCCTGCCGAGTCGGCCGGGTCACTCACCCGGGAAGTGGGATTTATCGTCAGACAGAGAATCCAAAGGGAGGCACGGCCCGATGAGGAGATGATCCGAGATTTCAGAGCTGCTCCTCCCCAGGTTCATGCCGTGGAGATCAAGATCGAACCGGATGTTGAGAAAGCCCCACCCGAAGGTCTGTACAACCGGGAATGGGTGCATCATTTGAGTGCGGAAGAGGCTTTTCTTATTGGCCGTATCCAGGAGGCCTGGGAAATCAAGGGCTATGAGAAGGGCGTGGAACTCATGGAGCAGTTCCTGAAAGAATTTCCCGATTCCCCTCTCAATGAGACTATTTCTTTTCTCATCGGAGATTTTCGGCTGGCCCTCCTGAAAAGAGGGGACAAAGAGCTCTTTCCAAAGGTCATCGGCAGTTATGCGGATGCCATTACCAGATTCAAGAAATCAGGGAAAGTCCCGTTGAGTTTTGTCAGAATGGCCCAAGCCAACGGCTTCGTGGGAAGGGATTACGAGGCCGTCGGATATCTCAATACGGCGGTGAGCCAGTTCAGGGAGGGAGACCATCTGCCCCTGGCTTATCTGACCCGGGGCAAGGTTTACTTACGAATCAATCAACCCGACAGGGCCATCTCCGATCTCAAATTCGTTTTGGACCGGTTCCCCCGATCATCGTCGATGGAAGAAGCCCGTTACGAAATCGCCAGATATTTTTACAGCATCGGTGCCTATGAGGAGGCCGGCAGGCGATTCGAGGAACTCGTTGAGCTTAATCCGGAATTTCATTTGGACTATCCGGAATCTCTCAGCCTGACGGCCAGGAATTACTCCTACCAAAAAGATTACGAAAAGGCCCGGGAATACTATTTCAAGGCCCTCAATTTGGGCCATCAGCCCGAAACGGGGGATTTGCTGCTTTCCCATATAGGAGACACCTATCATCAGCAGTCAAAGGAGAGGGAAGCAGAGCAATTTTACAGGATGGCCATAGAGCAAGACCCTGAAGGGGAAGGGGCGGCCATCGCCAAATTGCGGCTGGCCGATTATTCATCAGGGGTGACGGCCTTTCAACAGATTCACAAGGATAACCTGAACAGCGCAATAGGGGACCTGGCCCTCCTCAATCTCGGCAAAAGGTTCTATGAGAGGAAGCAGTATGCCATGGCCATGGACACCCTGCGGAAGTTGATGGAAAAACCCAATCAATCGGAGATATTCGGAAAGGCCAAGGAACTGTACAGCAGGGCGGTTGAAGAGGAGGTGAAGGGGCTCTACCGGGGACGCGACTACGACAAGATCATTCAGCTTCGACAATCTCAACAAATCCCCTCAATCGGAAAGATAGATCCGGAGGTCTATCTCATGGTGGCCCAATCCTACTATCACCTCCGCCGACACCCGGAGGCCGTCAATCTCTTCGCTTTGATAAAACCCTACGATCTTTCACTGACTTCAAAGGGGATGTATTTCCAGGATATGACGGACAGTTATGTTCAGATCGGAGAGGAGGACAAGGCGGAAAAGGTCCTTGAAAAGGCCGGTAGGGAAAAACTGATAGCGGCTGACCAGCAGAAGGTCATGCTCCTTCTGGCGGGATTTCGCAGGAACAAGGGTGATCTGAAGGGGGCCTATGAGCTCTATGATTCGTTGGTGACGGGCAAGAGAATGCTTTCAGACGGTGAAATTGCCAGGGCCTATCTTGAAATGGGCAAGATTTCCAACGTGGAAAGACAGTTTGAAAAAGCCAGGGAGGCCCTCAACCGATGTATCGCCCTTGCGGAAAAGGATAGAGCCGGCCGTGGACTTGTGCAATCGGCCTTTATCGAGATGGGTAACGGGTACCACAAGGAGGGCAATCATAAACAGACCATCAGGTCTTTTTGTAAGGCCTTTGACCTGGGATACGGTCCTGAGAACAGGGATTACTGGGAGAGCAACTATCGGTTGGCCCTGGCCTATCTGAAGACAGGGAAAAATGAAGAGGCGGAGCGCCTGTTCAACGCCATATCAGATGAGGGTGACCCCATCTTGCAGCAGAAGGTACAGATCAAAATGGGGATGATCGATTTGGAAAGGCAGTTGAAGCGCCTACCCCTGGCAAGGGAAGCTGATGGAGCAAGCCTTTAGCCGAAAAAGAAAACCACGCTTGCCCAAAATGAAATTTGCCCCTGCTTTCCGCTGTGCGGATGGGAACCTATAAAGCCTGGAGCGGCAATACAATTTATTTTAGACACTATTGAAAGAAAACGTTTGAAGAATATGTCGAGCAATCATCATAAAAACATTTTGTGGACGGCGACGGATACGCCCTTGCCAAAGGACTTATGGGATCGTCTGGAGGGTCAGGGTTACAGGGTGATGCTCTCAGAATCCGACGGTGATCCCCTGAAAAGCATCCAGAAGGCATCCCCAAAACTTTGGGTCGGCCAGATGGATGAGGGGGGTGAGAAAGCATTGACTACCCTTTCAACCGTAAGGTCGTCCTGCCCGGATTTACCCATCATTGTCATTTGCGGCGATCCGAGCGTTGATACGGCCGTAAAGGCCATCAAGCTTGGGGTCCATGATTATATACCCCGTGGGACCTCCCCTGACAGACTCCGGATGACCGTCGAGGGTGCTCTCAGCCATCCTTGCGGCTTGACCCTGCAGCGCCCTGAAAGACCGGCGCGGGCTGAGGGATGTCAATCCCCCATTGCCGCTGATTCGGGTATGCTCAGGCTTTTTGCACTGGCAAAAAAAATTGCCCGGAGCCGGACGACCGTTCTGATTCAAGGTGAAAGCGGCACCGGTAAGGAGGTCATTGCCCGCTATATCCATCAACACAGTGGAAGGGACCAAGGTCCCTTTGTGGCGGTCAACTGTGCGGCATTGCCGGAAACCCTGCTCGAAAGCGAGCTTTTCGGTCATGAAAGGGGCGCCTTTACGGGGGCCGTCTCCCGGAAGAAGGGAAAATTTGAACTGGCCGACGGCGGCACCCTACTGCTGGATGAAATCAGTGAAACAGAGGTCTCCATCCAGGCGAAGCTCCTGAGGGTCCTGCAGGAAAGAGAAATCGACAGGGTAGGCGGTCAGTTGTCCGTACCGGTGGATACCCGGGTGATTGCCACGACGAACAGGGACCTGGAGGAGGAGACGCAGGCGGGCCATTTCAGACTTGATCTGTTCTACCGGCTCAATGTCGTCCCCCTGCATCTGCCCGCCCTCAGGGAAAGGGTGGATGATATCGCACCCCTTGGGAATTATTTTTTGGAAACCCATTGTTCGCTCAATCAAATACCGGTCAAAAAACTATCCCCGGATGCAGAGGCTTTCCTCAAAAAGAGACGTTGGCCGGGGAACGTCAGGGAACTGGAGAATCTGATGGAACGTGCCATGCTCCTGGTTGACTCGGATTTCATCCGGGATGAAGACCTGGAAGCCATCAGCATGCCTGATGGGGGCGACGGTTCACCGGAGACGGGGATCAAACAGGTCGTCCCCCTGAAAGACATGGAGAAAAAGATGATATTCCGTGCCCTCGACGATCACAAGGGCAACCGGACCCACGCTGCGAAGGTCCTGGGGATCAGTGTCCGGACCTTGAGAAATAAGCTTCATGAATACCAGGGCGACATGAACCCTAACGGTGCATAAAAAACATGACAAGGGGCAGTCACGGGGCGAGGACGGAGCGTCTGTCGGCACAGGCAGGGTGGCTAATATGTCAAAAATCTGACGAAGCGTAGGGCCGTTTTTCAGGAAAGCAAACCAAACTTTGATCGAGGGGACCCCGCCCCCTTTTGTCGGTAACCGTTTGTGAAGAGAATGGATGAGATTCGGGCTTGTGGTATCTCTTTTGCATCGATAGAGGTTATGTCGCGTTCAGGGGAGGAAATAGAAAGGAATGGATAAAATGAATTTCAATGGAATGACGGGAAAGAGCATCAATCTTTTGTCCCATGCCCTGGACTATCAAAGCGCCAATCATAAAGTGATATCGGGGAATCTTGCGAACATAGACACCCCCGGATTCCACCCTCAGGAACTTTCTTTTGACAAAGAACTGGAGCGGGCCGTGGAGAAAAATGACCTTTCTCTTCGAAAAACAAACCCGAACCATTTTTCCCACTACACGGGCGGTCTTCAGCATGAAGGCCCCAATTTTGAGATTCACAAGGCGAATTCGGATAAACTTAATATTGACCGGGAAATGGCCAAGATGATGCAGAACAATCTTCTTTACGAGGCCTCTGCCAGGCTCCTCTCGAAGAAATTCGAGGCCTTGAAGACGGCCATAGATTCCGGAAGGAGGTAGATGAGAAATGGATCTCATTAAAACCATGGACATGGCGGCAGGTGGTATGACGGCCCAGAGGGCCAGGCTCAATGTCATATCCATGAACCTTGCCAACGCCAATACCACGAGGACGCAGGACGGCACACCCTATCGAAGAAAGACGGTCATATTTGAGACGGTTCCCATGGCCCGTTCCTTTCAAGAAAAACTTGAGCATGCCCTCGACCGGCAGATTCAGGGGGTCAGGGTGAGGCAGGTGACGCCGGTAGAGGGGGAGTTTAAAAGGATATTCGATCCCGCCCATCCCGATGCGGACGAGGAGGGTTATGTCTATCTTCCCAATGTCAATCTTGTCGAAGAAATGGTCCACATGTTGAACGCCAACCGGGCTTACGAGGCCAATGCCGCAGCCATCAAGACCGCTAAAGAAATGGCCCTCAAGGCCCTCGACATCGGCAGGTAGCGCGCGAGGTCTATTGAATGGAACAGATAAGAGAAATTGCAGGAAGCCTCGACCGTCTTCCCGGCAACCAAAAATCTAAGGGGGCCGCAGACGGAAGCTTTGCGGATACCCTGAAGGCATTTACCGTGAACGTGGACGACCAACTCAAGGAAGCCGACCGGAAGACCCAGGCGTTCGCGGTGGGAAAAAATCGCAATTTGCACGAGGTCATGATCGCCTCGGAAAAGGCGAACATCTCCTTTCGCCTACTGCTTCAAATCAGGAATAAGCTTATGGAAGCCTACCAGGAAATCATAAGAATGCAGTTCTAACGGCCTGACCGGTGAGAAAGCCTGACGACCCGATACCGTTGAGGCTGGCGGAGCACCTCAAAAGGCAAAAACAAATAGAGTGATCAGGACACTTAAATGGCAGAAAAAGAGAAAAATTTTTTGCAGCAATTTATTCAGGTATTTCGAGCGATACCACCTGGAAAAATGATCACCTTTGTATTCACGATCGCATTGGTGGTGGGCGGTTTCATCGCCCTGATGATCTGGGCCAATAGACCGGATTTCCAGGTCCTTTACACCAGCCTGGACACCGCTGATGCGGCTCGAATCACGGAAATGCTCCAGGAAAAAAAGATCCCCTTTCAATTAAAGGATGGAGGAAGCACTGTCCTGGTCCCTGATGATATGGTGTATCAACTGAGATTGGACCTCGCCAGCGAAGGCATCCCCAGGGGGCAACACGTAGGGTTTGAAATCTTTCAAGACATGTCCTTCGGTGCAACGGAGTTCGAACAGAAATTGAAATACCAGCAGGCCCTGCAGGGTGAACTGGCAAGAACCATTATCCAGTTCGACGCCGTATCCCAGGCCAGGGTCCACATCGTATCTTCCGGAGATTCTCTTTTCGCCGAACCGGAAAGACCCGCCACCGCATCAGTCGTTCTTCGGCTCCATCCCGGAAGGAGTCTGGATCAGCGCCAGTTGCAGGGCATCGTCAACCTTGTGGCAAGGGCCGTGAAAGGACTCAAGCCAGAGAATGTGACCCTGGTAGACATGGCCGGCGGACTCCTTTCCAAGGGGAATGAGGGGGGCAGTGCGGATTCATTGAGCCGGGCGCAGTTTTCGTATCAGCAAAAGCTGGAAAGGTCGCTTGAAAACAGAATACAGACCATGCTGGAATCCATCATCGGCCTCAACAGGGTGGTGGCAAGGGTTTCAGCGGAAGTCGATTTCGAACAGGTCAATATTCTGGAAGAGCGATTTGACCCCGACAGTAGCGTCATCCGCAGTGAGCAGCGTCTGAAGGAGACGTCCGCGGGTCCGAGCAACTATGCCGCCGGATCCCCCGATCTTCAGACCCAGGTCACCGGAAATCAAACGGGGGGTGCCGGTTCTTCTCAAAACTTCAAAAAAGAGAATGCCGTCATCAACTATGAGATCAATAAAATCAACAAACAGATCACGAATTCCGTCGGCGATATCAAGCGGCTTTCGGCCGCTGTGATCATCGACGGCCCTTACACCACGGAGAAGGATGCCGCCGGAAAAACGGTTCAGACGTTCGTTCCCAGAAATCGTAGAGAAATGAAAACGTTCGAGGATATCATCAAGAAGGCTATCGGGTTCAATGAGGAAAGAGGGGATCAGGTCAATGTCTCAAATATTTCCTTTGCCTTTCAGTCAGAGGAGATGGCCTTTCCCGAGAGGGGCATGTCCTGGACGGATTACGCCAGAAAGGCCGCAAAACCCCTATTCAATGTCCTCCTCGTGGTGCTTTTCTTTCTCTTCGCCGTCAGGCCCTTTAAAAAGTGGTTGAACAAGAACGGCGACAATCTTTTTACCCGTGCTCTTCCGCCCGGTAGAGACGTCCCCCAATTATCCGCAGAAGCAGGGGGAGGGCGAGCGGATGTCGATGAAAACAAACAACTGCTGGAGGCGGCCAGCAGCAATCCCGACGCAGCAGCCCAGGTCATAAGAGGCTGGCTGAGCGAGGGAAGGTGATTTGGACTCGGTAGAAACGCTGACCGGAGCAAGAAAGGCGGCCCTCTTCCTGATGGTCATGGGCGAGGAGTTTACGGCCAAGGTCTTTACGCATCTCGATGATCGGGAAATAAAGACCATTGGGGAACATATGGCCCAGATCAAGACCGTAGACCCCAAACTTGTTTCGGCGGTCATGAAAGAGTTTTCCTTCGGCGCCGAACGCGGTACCTCGGTCAGTGTTTCCGGAAAAGACTTTCTTCAAAGATCGGTTTCAAAGGCCTTTGATGCCAGAAAGGCCGATGATCTCCTGGAGGACATGCTTTCCAAAAGAGGTCTTGTCTCACTTGAGAAGCTGAGTTCCCTGAGCCCTCACGTCCTGGCCAATATGCTCATGAGCGAACACCCCCAGACCATCGCCCTGGTCCTGGTCAATATGAAATTCCAGCAGGCTGCAGAGATCATCCAGCAACTGCCCGAGGATATCCAGACCGAAGTGGTTACGCGGATTGCCGATCTGGATGACGTTCCGAACGAGATCATCAATGAAATTACCGAGATCATAGAGGAACAGCTCTCCGATATCAGCAGGGCCACGGATGAAAACTTAGGAGGTGTTCAGACGGCGGCCGAGATCCTGAATCACCTGGATCACAAGACCGAAAATACTATTTTTGAGAAATTGGAGACGGACCGGGAGGAACTTGCCGAAGAAATTCGTCAGTGTATGTTTGTTTTCGGTGATTTGATTACGCTGGATGATCGTTCTGTCAGGGCACTACTCAAAGAGATCAGCAATGATGAACTGATCCTGGCCCTGAAAACGGCGGCAGACGATCTGGTTGATAAGATATTAGGCAATGTCAGTCAGCGTGCGGCACAGATGATGAGAGAAGACATGGAAGTCATGGGGCCCGTGAGGCTGAGAGATGTGGAGCAGGCCCAGTTGAATATCATCAAAGTTGCTCGAAGGCTCGCAGAGGAAGGAAAAATCGTCCTCGGGAGCAAGGGAGGAGATGACGTTCTTGTCTAGTATTATCAAAGAATGTGAAAATCCTTTTCTGCAGGTCGAGTCCTTCGATGTGGAAGAGGTCTGCGAAGATTCGGATGAAACCTCGATCCCCGACGACGGGAAATGCGTTGAATTGCCGGTATGCGGTCCATTTCGAAAACAGTCAAGAGGCCGCGACACCGTCGAACGGCCGGAACAGGATCTGGAGGAGGAGCCGGAGGACCTCGATACCCGGCTGGCGAGGTTGGAAAGAGAGGCCTATGAGAAGGGTTTCGCGCAGGGTCAGAAGGGAGGGCTTGCCCTTGAGGAAAGACAGATAGCGGAAAAGGGCAAACAGCTGGAAGCCCTTTTTTCCGAAATCAGTGACCTGCGTGCTCAAATCTATACCGAAGCGGAAAAAGAACTGCTCAAAATGAGCCTACTGATCGCGAAAAAAATCATAGGGCAAGAAATTGAAACGAATCCTCAGATCATCGGCCGGACCATAAGATCGGCCATGAAATATCTGGTGGACAAAAATTATATCCGGATATTGATCAACCCGGAAGACATGGAAGAGGTCAAAAGAGTTCTTCCTGAGATTGGGGGACTCACCAGGGGCGGCAAATTTCAGGTTGTAGAGGACCATGCCATTAAGCGAGGCGGCTGCGTCCTGGAGAGCGGATTCGGCAAGATCAACGCGACGCTCGATGATCAAATCGAGATGCTGGAAAAGGAGATAGACGAGGAGCTTCGATGCTCACAGGGAGACCGATCATGAGTCTCTCTTTCGATCGTTTTTTTCAGCGCGTTGAAACAAGTCGAACCATTCGAGTCGAAGGGCAGGTTCAAAAACTCGTGGGGACTATCATCGAGGGCGAGGGGCCTGCCATTCCGGTAGGTGGTATTTGCAGGATTATGTCCCCGAATGCCACGGAGCCGGTAGCGGCCGAGGCCGTCGGATTCAAAGAAGGCAGGGTGCTGCTGATGCCCCTTGGCAACTGTGACGGGGTGCAGCCCGGAAGCATGATTCTGGCCGATAAGTACGAAGCCACGGTGGGCGTGAGCAACGGCATGCTAGGCCGCATCCTGGACGGCCTGGGCAATCCTCTGGACGGCGGCCCTCCTTTGATGCCCGCCAGGGTCATGCCCCTCTATGCCAAGCCCCTGAACCCCCTCCAAAGGTCTAGAATACAGGAGCCGTTGGATGTCGGGGTGCGGGCCATCAACAGTCTCATTACGCTGGCCAAAGGGCAGCGATGCGGAATTATGGCCGGTTCGGGGGTTGGAAAAAGCGTGCTGTTGGGCATGATGGCCAGGTATACAAAGGCGGATGTCAATGTGATCGCGCTGATCGGGGAGAGGGGCAGAGAGGTCAAGGAATTCATCGAAAAGGATCTTGGTGAGGAGGGACTGAAACGCTCCGTCGTTATCGCAGCCACCTCGGACACCTCTCCCCTTATCAGGATTCGAGGGGCCTATCTGGCGGCGACCGTAGGAGAGTTTTTCAGAGACCAGGGCAAGGATGTGCTTCTCATGATGGATTCCGTGACGCGATTCGCCATGGCGGCACGAGAGGTTGGTCTGGCCTCGGGAGAGCCGCCCACAACGAAGGCCTACCCCCCGAGTACTTTCGCCCATATGCCCAGGCTTCTGGAAAGGGCAGGTACTGACGGCCACGGAGGGTCCATCACCGGGATCTATACGGTTCTGGTGGAGGGGGACGATATGAACGATCCCATCGGGGATACCGTGCGTTCGATCGTAGACGGACACATCGTGCTGGATCGTCAGTTGGCTTCACGCGGTCATTACCCGGCCGTCGATGTCCTGTCCAGTGTGAGCCGTCTCATGTCGGATGTCGTTGAAAAAGATCACCTTGGAAGGGCCTATGAATTGCGGAGGATTCTGGCAGATTATGCCAAGATCGAGGACCTCGTAAATCTTGGGGCCTATGAAAAAGGAAACAACCCCAGAACGGACAGGGCCCTGGACATGATCGACCATGTGAACGGATTTTTGCAGCAAGACGTGGGAACATCGGCGCCCATGGACGAAGGGATCAAGGAAATGGTCCGGCTGCTGACCTTTAGGAGTCTTTAAGAAGCATCTTTTCTTAAAGGGAGACGATACTAAAAAGTGGGGTTCACTTTCAGATATGAGGCACTCCTCTCCTACAGGGAGCGTATAAAAGAACAGGCGGAAATCGAAATGGCCAGGGTTCGCAGGCGGGTGAGAGAGGCTCGGGACGCCCTCGACCTCTATCGGCAAAGTCTCGCAAAGACCAATACATCCTTCGAGTCCCGACTGAAAACACGGATATCATCCGGGGAGATCGAAAATCACAGGGACTATCTGACCGGGATGGGGGCAAAAATCAAGGCCCAGGAACGTGAGATACAAAAGCAAAAAGAGATTGAAAAGGGGAAGTTGGAAGATCTCTTGACCAAGACGAAGCAATACAAGGTGATCGAAAAGCTGAAAGAAAAGGATTACAAGAAATGGCAGCAAAAACAACTCCGAGAGGAGCAGAACCGGATGAACGAGGTGGCCGTGACAAGGCACGGAAGAGTGTCTCTGTAAAGAAGAAGAAAAAACCCTTTCTGGGCATCGGTATCGTCCTCATCCTTTTGCTGGTTTCAAAGATCATCATCAGCGGAGTCTACCTCAACCTGTGGCCGGTAAAATTGGGGCGCGCACCTCTGGCTATGGCGGAAAGCGCCGAACCTTCGAAATCCGATCAGACAATGGCGCAAGAGTCCACAGGGCTCACAGCGGAAATGCCCGGGAAAAGGGCACAGGAACTCAAGGCAAAGGAACTGGAGCTTCAGAAAAGAGAGGAAGCGCTGCTTCCCCTTAAGATCGAGATCGAGGAGAAACTGGCGGAACTCAACGAACTTCAGTTAAGGCTGACGGCCTATGCGAAGAAACTGGCGGACAGAGAAAAGGCCATGGAGGATTCCAAAATGGGACACCTGGTTACACTCTATTCGGCCATGGAGCCTGCAAAGGCCGCGGCGATTATGAATAAATTGAAGATCCCGACCGTCGTTCTCATCCTCCGGCACATGAAAGGAAAGTCCGCCGGACAGGTCCTCGCCATGATGAATCCGGAGCGGGGCGCCGTGATTAGCGAGAAATTGACCCGCCTTGACTAACCCCCTGCAACATTTCGGCCTCTTAGAAATGCAGGCGTGGAAGAGAAGGAGCTCGAACTGCAGTCGAAATTTTTTTTCTGACCACCCCCGTACCCCCCCCCATGTTTCCCCGCCGATGGTGTAAACTTTTCTAATGAATTTCATGGATCATGTCGTTTTCATCCGGAAAAATTTACCTACCTGGTTTCAGCAAGGGCAGTTTTTGCCTTGAACCTGTCTTGTACTCCCCCTGGATTTTATCTGAAAGCTGTTGATTTTATGCATGAAAATTTACCTGTAAGACAATGGCACAGGTGTTGCTCTATATTTGACGCGAACAGGAAAGCAAACCGATTGAAAGGGTAGAGCGCATGGAAGATGTTTCGCAGTTGAATCTCCTCATGACCACAATAGGGAGCCAGGGCGGCGGTCAAAGAAAGACACCCCAGGATGTGGGTGAAAGTCTTTTCCGAGATTTCCTGACCGAAGGCAGCCGGCAACACTCAGGAGAATACAAGGGCCTGTCGATAGCGGGCAGGAAAGGAACGGAAGGCCGTGTCTCACGAGATGAGAAGGATGCATCGACCCCGCTGGAGACCCTGGATGAAAAGTTCCGGTATCTGGGCGCATCCATGGGAGAATTCCGATTGCCCGGCAGGGCCGCGGAACAGCTTGCCCGCTTTCTGGAGAAACAGGGCTTCAGCCGGGAAGATATCGACCGGTTGATTCTTTCGGCAACGGACAAGGACGGCAATATCCGTCTGGGCCGGCTCATGACCCGGCTTCAGAAGGAGGGCGCGGGGAATGGTCAGACCGGAGGGAAGTTTCTCGTGGAATCCGGGGATGTTCCCGAAGTCGAATCGGCGCTCATGAAAATGGGTCTCGATATCGGGAAGATCAAGGAGATGATCGAAAAATCGGTCGATGCGAAAGGGGACCTTATCCTGAGCAGAATGACGGATGATTTTGCTAAATTCATGTCCGGAAATATGTCCGAGGAGCAACTGGCCGCCCTGCTGGAAAGTCACGGCATAAAGAGCCGGATTCAGGGTATCCAGGGTGTATTTCAAGATCCCGAACTGCAGGCGGTACTCAAGGGTTTTTCCGAGGCCTCTTCACAGGATATCCAGCAAAAGATCAAACAGGACATCGCTCAACTGCTGCGAGAGAAAGGCGTTCCACCCCAGGAGGTGAAATCCTTTCTGGAAAATCTGTCAGTGAAATATTCGGGATCGCTCCTGAAGGTGGAAGATCAGGCCGGTAACGCCGCAAGAACGGCTGTCACGGAGAGAGACGCCACGAATCTTCTGAACCAGGTCGTCATCACGACTCGAAAGGGATGGGATAAAGGCGGGGTGAATGAGAAGATCATGGACATCCTCAGACAGGAAAATCTGGTCGGGAAGAATGACCTCAACAAAGAGTGGTTCCGGGGGGAGACGTCGGCTTTTCGACTCAATATGTCTGAGTTCATGAAGGCCGGAGATCAAAAGGCAAAGATCTCCGATCTTCAGGCAATCATGTCGCAACAGGGTAACGGTTCACCGGAAATGAAGACGGTCAAAGGAAAAGCCACAGGGCAGGGGGTCGGAGACAAACAGGATATGAGGACCTCTCTGGAAATGAAAGATGCCGTGGGAAACGGCATCCATTCAACCCGGGCCGGAAAGGAAACTTCTGAAGTAAGTTCCTCGAATGATGCAAAAAACACCAACACCCTCCCGCACCCGCTCCCGAAAATCGTAGACAGGATGGTCTGGATGATTCGCGGGGGAGAGCAGAAGGGTCGTATCCACATTTCACCTCCCGAACTGGGAAAACTCGACCTGGACATCGTCATCAAGCAAGGCCATTTGCATGCCAATCTCGTTGCTGAAAATCCGGCGGTCAAGGAAATCATCGAGAGCAACTTGAGCCAGCTCAAACAACAACTGGCGACCCAGGGTTTTATTGTCGAGAAATTCGAGGTGATGGTGGGGCAGGAGGACCGAAGATTCCGGGACGGCGATTCCGGGACGGCGGGAAACCACAGAGGTCGCGGATCAAAAAAATCCGAAATGGATTTGGAGACGGCCTCCGTGGCGGCAGGCATCGGCCGCAACCCGGGTTATAACCTGAGCCAAATTGACGTGCATGTCTGACAGGTATTGAAAGGAGTCTGATGATGATCGAACAAATAAGTGGGATCCCGATGGTCGAAGAGCAGAGTCTTTATGCGGAAAAAACCGACGACAGTCTCGGGCGGGATGAGTTTATGAAACTGTTCCTGACCCAGATGAATTATCAGGATCCCCTCAATCCCATGGACAGCCAGCAGTTCTCGGCTCAATTGGCTCAATTCAGTACCCTGGAACAGCTCTACAACGCGAACGAAAATCTTGAGGCCATAGGCGTATCTCAGGCACAGAGCAGTCAATACCAGGCATTGAATTTTATAGGAAAGGACATCGTGGCCCAGGGAGACATCATTCCCCTGGAGCAGGGGCAGGACGCCTCCGGCGGCTTCGCGCTTTCGGCCATGGCCGACTGCACGGTCTATATTTCGAACTCGGAAGGCATGACTGTGGGACAAATCAACCTCGGTATTCTTGAGCCGGGGCAGCATACCTTTGAATGGGACGGCAAAAACCTATCCGGCATCCCGCAGACATCGGGAACTTACACGTTCGAGGTCGAAGCCGTAGGAGCAAGCGGGCAGGTCCGATCCGTCGAACCCCTGATTACAGGCAAGATCAGCCGGGTCAATCTGGAGGGCAATTCTCCGATTCTATTTGTCGGAGAACTTCCCCTGAGCCTATCCCAGATCGTGGATATCAAAATGCCGAATGATACTTCATCATCGGGTGGGGATACGGCCACATAATAAGGAAAAAACGAGGTCAGGGACCCCGGACACCGGGACCCTTGTCTTCGAGTCAATTTAAAGAACAGAAAAAGGAACTCAAAGAAACAGGAGGACAGAATAATGGCTTTAGCGAGTGCACTTTTTTCAGGTATCAGCGGCCTTGGTACGCTTGGCAATGCCATGCAGATCATTGGCGACAACATTTCTAACGTGAATACCATCGGTTTCAAGGGGGCGACCTTTACCTTTCAGGATCTCCTGAGCCAGGCAACGGCCACCATGTCCGGAACCTCTCAGGTCGGTCGAGGCGTGGCTCTCGGGGATATTTATTCTTCCTTTGAGCAGGGCTCTTTCGAATCCACGGGCAATACCACGGATTTGGCCATCGGCGGTCAGGGCTTTTTTCCCGTGAGGGAATCCGGAAGCGATAATCTCTATTATTCCAGGGCCGGCAATTTTCGTTTTGACAGGGAAGGTTATCTGATCAATCCCGAAGGTTATGTGGTGCAGGGCTGGGAACTGGACGCCAGCGGCGATGACATAGGATCCATTACGGATATTGTCCTGGATTCCTTTACCTCACCGCCGGTTGCCAGTTCCACGGTCACCGTTGTCACCAACCTCGATTCGGACGCGACAAGCAATGTGGTGGATCTCTCAGCGGCCTGGGACGGGGATAACGCGGCCGGAACCTATATGGCCGATACCAGCTACGAGTATCAGAGTACCGTAAAGGTCTACGACTCCCTTGGAAGCACACACGATATCACCCTTTATTTCGATCCGTCCGGGACGGCAGGGCAATGGGAATATATCGCAGTATGCAATCCCACTGAGGACATGCGGGCCGGCGCTGCGGGGGATGATCTGGGTCTTCTGGCAAGGGGTTCAATCACCTTCAGTTCCAGTTCAGGAAATATCACCGACCTCGACATGTATCTCAACGATGGTACGGGATTCTCGGCCATAGCCGAGACCCCGGACGCCGCCGGTTTTTTGAATTTTCAGCCCGACTTCGGGACCGGCCTTACCGATATCCAGTTCGATATCGGCACCCGGGATTCGACGGGCGGGGCAGCCGGAGGACCCACCTGGGTCAATGATTCCCTGACCACCACCCAGTTTGCCCGATCCTCCACAACGACTTTTCAGGCGGCCAACGGGTACGGTGCCGGGGACCTGCAGGGTGTCAATGTGGATGTGGACGGTGTCATCACCGGCGTTTATTCCAACGGTGAACTCATTCCCCTCTTCCGCGTGGCCCTGGCCAAGTTTCAGAACATCAACGGTCTCAACAAGGAGGGCGGCAATCTCTACACCGAGACCAGAGAGAGCGGTGATGCCATTACCAACCGCCCCGGAACCAACGGCCTTGGAAGCATTGCGCCCAACTCCCTGGAACAGTCCAATGTGGATATCGCCAATGAGTTCGTCAAGATGATCACCACTCAGCGTGGATTTCAGGCAAACTCGAAAATCATTACCGTGACGGACCAGATGCTGTCGGAACTGATCAATCTGAAGAGGTAAGCCTTAGTCTCCAGGCTATATCTGTCTTTCTTTAGAGCATTTGGCCGAGAGCGGATATTCCTTTACTCCCGCCGTCCCTGTCTTCAGGGGCGGTGGGTCGAATGGGTCGGTACGGCCGAAAGCGATTCTCAGATTCATTCGTCAACGGCCTTAACGTCAATACTTTGACTCTTTTCTTCCCACCATCAGGCGATCCTGGATTTCGAAAGGAATCCGGGACGGCCTCCTGTTTATAACTAACTGAAAATTATATATAATTATGGATGGCGGTGTCATTTCTTGCCTTCGATGGGATCTGGCACAGAGGTTGCTTTACTAAAGAACGACGTCATTAAAGATTCCGGAGAATCGCCTCATTATGGATATAGCAACCCTTATCGGTATCATCTCAGCTTTCAGCCTGGTGTTGACGGCCATCACCATGGGCGGACCTATTGCCCTTTTCATCAATATCCCATCCATGATGATTGTCATCGGGGGGACATTGGGCGCCAGCATGATTAATTACCCCCTCCCGGATATCCTCAAGGTGTTCAAGGTCGTCAAAAATGCCTTTTTTCACGAGAAATATACGGCCAGGGATCTTATCTCAAGTTTTGTGTCACTTGCCGGAACCGCAAGAAGAGAAGGCATTCTTGCCCTGGAGTCGGCCATTAACGAGATCAATGATGAATTTATGAAAAAAGGGCTCCAATTGTCTATCGACGGCCTGGAACCCACGTCTATCAGGGAGATCTTAAATACCGAAATAGACTCCATCAGGGACAGGCACAGCCTCGGGTCCGAGATCTTCACGACCCTGGGGACCTTCGCTCCTGCCCTTGGGATGATCGGAACCCTTATTGGGCTGGTCCAAATGCTTCAGACCATGAACGATCCCTCCTCAATCGGACCGGCCATGGCTGTGGCCCTTTTGACGACCTTTTACGGCGCCCTCATCGCCAACGTTTTATGCCTGCCCATTGCGGGTAAGCTCAAAAACAGAAGCAACGATGAGGTCATGATCAAGGACTTGATGACGGAAGGCATCGTATCCATCGCCAAAGGAGACAATCCGAGGATCCTGGAGCAGAAGCTTAACGCCTATCTGCCGCCTCAATTGAGAGAAACCTCCTTTACCTAAAAAAAGGAGTCGGCAAACAATACGGGAGACCCTGATCATCGTCATAACAGGGAGAGGAAGAGATGGTTAAGAAAAAAGAGAACGGGCTGGATGAGGAAAAACAGGACCAGGAAGAGTCGGGAAAGAAAAAGAAATTTCCCCTTAAACTGATCATCCTTTTTACCGTAGGGCTTTTTCTAATCGGAGGGGGTGTCTTTGTGTGGAAAGGCGGGTTGCTGAATAAGTTGATCGGCCATGAAGGTAAGGCCATAGCGGCCAAGACCGCCATTTCGACGGACAAAACGGATATCGGCCCGATTTTTTCCATGGACACCTTTATCGTAAATCTTGTGGATCCCCACGGCAAGAAGTATCTGAAGCTCCGGTTGGAGCTGGAGCTCAGCGTGGAAGAGCTTAGGATGGAAATCGACAGGAGGATGCCCCAGTTCAAAGATACGATCCTCACCCTCTTGAGCAGTAAGACCTATGAGGACGTCAGTTCTCAGGAAGGAAAGCTGCAGCTCAGGGCGGAAATGATGTCCATGCTGAACCATTACCTCAAGTCGGGCAGCATTACAAACATCTACTTTACCGAGTTTATCGTGCAGTAATGCACTTGGAAGATCCCAGGGTGGGAACTTCGATGAAAGGTGAGCGATATTGAATAAATTACTATCCCAGGATGAGGTGGATGCGCTTCTCAAAGGATTGGACGCCGGTGACGTTGAATCCGAACAGGAATTTGATGAGCCGGTAGAAGAGAACGTCGAGTCCTTTGATTGGGCGGCCCAGGGAAGGCAAATCAAGGGCAGTCTGCCTTTGCTGGAAGTGGTGCATAGTCGGTTTAGTCAGAGATTCAGAGGAACCCTTTCAAGCACCCTCCGTAAAATGGTGGACGTCACTCCAACTCCACTGGGAACGATAAGATTCAACGATTTTCAGAGATCCCTTCCTGTGCCGACAAGCATGCATCTCTTTAAAATGGAGCCTTTGAGGGGCATCGGGATCCTTGTCATTGAGAGTCGACTTGTCTTCAGCCTGATCGAGGCCTTTTTCGGGGGAAGCGGTACCGGTTCCACCAAGATCGAAGGCAGGGATTTTACGCCAATCGAAAAAAAGGTGATCGACAAGGTGGTGCAAATGGCCCTGGCCAACCTCATGGAGGCCTGGGAGGATGTGTATCCCATCAAAACGGAATTTATTCGCTCAGAGAGTAATCCTCTCGTCGTCAATGTCGTTCCGGGAGAAGAACTCCTGTTATCCGTCAAATTTGAGATCGAGTTCAACAAACCTCTCGGCACCATTACCATCTGTGTCCCCATTTCTTCCTTCCAGTCTATTCGCCACAAACTGTCCGGCGGATATCGGGACGAGGACTCCAAGGTGGATCCCGTCTGGGTCAATAAATTACGGGAGCAATTGTCCGAGACCCCGATCGAACTGGCCGTTCATCTGGGGAATACTCAGCTCGCGGTAGGGGACCTCATGAATTTGAAGGAAGGGGATATTATTGTTCTTGACAATGATTTCAGAAAACCACTTACCGCACAGGTCGAGGGTGTTCCCAAATTCGAGGGTTATGCAGGCCGTTTCAAGAAGAAGAAGGTGTTCCGGGTTGAGCAGCCCATTGGGATTGACACCAGGGAACCGGACGCGTGGATGGATGATCAGGAACTCCACTAGCGGATAGGATCTTCCCTAAAATACTATAATTCAAGGGGTGTTTTCATGTCAGAAGTAAATGAAAATTCCGAGGAAAACGCGAAGGTTGAAGAGGCGGCGCCCACCGAGGCAAAAGAGGTGACTTTCGCCGACATTGAACCGGGGCTCCATGACGGCGGCAGCGCCCAGCATATGGATTTCCTTTTGGATATTCCACTGGATATCACCGTGGAACTTGGAAAATCAAAGATTACGATCGGCGACCTGCTTAAACTCAGTCAAGGTTCCGTTGTTGAGCTCGACAAGTTGACGAATCAGCCTCTGCAGATTTTTGTAAACAAGAAGCTGATGGGGGAGGGAGAAGTCGTGGTCGTGAATGAAAAATTCGCTATCCGTTTGATGAACATCATCAGTCCGGGGGACAGGGTGAAGGGTTTGGTATGAGCCTTGATTCACCATCAAAATTTTTTATCCACACAGAGGATATGAAAATTTGAAGGTGTATTTAACATGAGTGTCCTGGTCGACATTGTCGAAAGTCCGGAAAAAGAGGAGAAGGAATAAATTGACGGGCGAGTTTGGAATCCCCACACTCAAGATGTTTGGATCATTGATCCTGATCCTGGGACTGATTATTTTTTTGTCTTATTGGCTGAAAAGGCTTCGGCCGGGCACCCTTTCCTCAGGCAAGGCGCCGGCCATGCGGCTGGTCGGGACCTTGAATCTTGCCCCCAAAAGGGCTGTGGCCCTGGTGGAGATCTCCGATGAATGGTTTCTTGTCGGTGTGGGGACGGAAAGCGTGACGCTGATCTCGAAAGTTGAGCCACCCCCGCAGCAAGATCCGCCGGCCGGTGATTTGGGGGGGCAGGTGAGTAAGTTTCATGCCATACTGCAGGGCAAGGGCCTTCTTCAGCCCTGGAAAAGAAATTCAGAAAAAAACAATGACGGCAATGCTTAGGAAGAAGTATATAGTCAGCGCTCTTTGGGGATTACTGCTGGTACTCGTCTTTTCCACGACTCTCTGGGCCGTGGATCTGCCTATGCTTCCCACGTTGAAGATCGGTGTCGAAAAGGCTGAAAATCCCGAGCAGGTTTCAGTGCTCCTCCAGATTATCTTTTTTTTGACGGTCTTGTCTCTCGCACCTGCCATCCTCGTGATGATGACGTCTTTTACGCGACTGGCCGTGGTCTTTTCCCTGCTGCGCAGTGCCCTGGGCACCCAGCAGATGCCCCCCACTCAGGTTATCATTGGCTTGGCCCTTTTGCTGACCTTTTTCCTGATGACTCCCGTGTATACAAAAATAAACGAAGAGGCCCTGCAGCCTTATCTTGCCGAGGAAATTTCTCAGGGAGAGGCGTTAGAAAAGGCCCTTGATCCCATCAGGAAATTCATGTTCAAACAGACCCGAAAAAAGGATCTGTCCCTGTTTATGAAAATCTCCAAGTCGGAAAAACCCCGGGATCTCGATGAGGTTCCAACCATCGTCCTGATCCCCGCTTTTGTGATCAGCGAACTGAAGACCTCCTTCCAGATCGGTTTTCTTATATACATTCCCTTTCTGGTGATCGATATGGTCGTCGCCAGCGTCCTGCTTTCCATGGGGATGATGATGCTGCCCCCTTTCATGGTTTCGTTGCCCTTTAAACTTATGCTCTTCGTACTCATTGACGGTTGGTACCTGCTGGTGGGATCCATGGTCAAAAGTTTTTCATGAGGCTAAAACATGACACCTGAATTTGTTGTGAGTCTGGCAAGAGAGGCGATTCAAATGGCGCTCATGTTGTCGGCTCCCCTTCTTGGGGTCGGATTGCTTGTCGGATTGATTATTGCCGTCCTTCAGGCCACTACCCAGGTTCAGGAGATGACGTTGACCTTCGTGCCGAAAATCGTTTGCGTTCTCCTGGCTTTACTCGCGGCTGCACCCTGGATGCTGAGCAAAATGACCTATTTCACCAGTCAGGTGATTATGAGCATACCTCAGGTCATCAGGTAGTTTTCATCCAGAAATGGCTCATTTCTGAATTGAAAACTTGCTCGTGCCCGAATTTCATTTCCGGATGGGCACTCGGCAGTTTCCATCCGGTACGGAAATCAATGGAGGAGTGGGACCAAGATCATGCCCTTTCCACTGGAAAGCTTAGAACAAATGCAGGGATTCTTCTGGGTTCTCCTGCGGGTAGGCATCATCATTTTTCTTCTGCCCCTTTTTGGTGCGAAGAATTTTCCTGCGATCTGGAAAGCGGGACTTTCCTTTGTCTTGGCGATCGTCCTGACGCCCATGGTTCCCCCTCCCGAAACCCTTCCTGAGACTTTGCCCGGCATTGTTGTAGGTCTCGCTTCGGAGGTTCTCCTGGGTCTGTCTCTGGCCTTTGTCGTCAAATTGACCTTTGCCGCCGTACAGCTTGCCGGTCAGTTTATGGCCTTTCAAATGGGGTTTTCCATGGCCAGGGCCATGGATCCTGTGAGCGGTGTTCAAAGCACCACCCTGTCACAATTCCTATATCTTTTCATGATGCTCATATTTTTTTCCATAGACGGGCACCATCATCTTCTTCAGGCCCTGGTCGCATCCTTCCAGATCGTTCCCCCTAACGGCTTCCATTTTGATCCCGCGCTCTCGGGGGTTCTCGTGAAAGCAAGCTCCCATATGTTCCTGATCGCCCTGAAAATTGCGGCGCCCGTCATGATCGCTCTTTTTTTGTCCAACCTGTGTCTGGGTATCGTGGCAAGAACCGTTCCCCAGGTCAATATTCTCATGATCGGTTTTCCGATCAATATCGGTCTGGGTCTCATCATTTTCGGCCTGACCCTGACGATTTTCCCCCCCTTTGTTTCCAAAATTACGACCGGCATGGGAGAGACCCTGCTCCACATGCTCAAGTTGATGTAGGCGCGCCGTGTCCGATCAGAACTTCCAAGACAAGACCGAGGAGGCGACCCCAAAACGTCGGCAGGAAGCCAAGGAAAAGGGTGAGGTAGCCAAAAGTCGCGAGCTTGCCTCTATAGCGGTTCTATCCGCCGGTGTCATATACCTGTATTTTTCCACCACGCGCCTGACTTCCAGCCTCGGCCATATCATCGAGCGCACCTTCCTGAGCATCCCCCAATTGAAATTCAGCGACATCAAAATGTTCGAGAAGATCACTCAGGTCGTGGGGGATTTTCTTTGGCTGGTTCTGCCTATGATGCTTGTCCTGTTCGTCATCGCCCTCCTGGCCAATGTCCTTCAGACGGGATTGATCTGGAGCGTCGAACCGTTGGCGCCCAAGGCGTCAAAAATTGACCCCGTCAAAGGCCTCGGGAAGATATTTGCAAAACGCTCCCTGGTCGAATTGGGAAAATCGATTTTTAAATTGATTATAGTGGGTTGGGTCGCTTTTTCCACCATCAAGGAGGAGATTCCCCGACTCCTGCCCCTTCTTTATCAGGAAAAGATCCAGATCATCTCCATGCTGGGTGAGACAAGCTTCAAGGTGATTGTGCGGTGTTGCTGGATCATCGCCATCCTGGCCATCCTCGATTATTTTTATCAGAAATGGGAGTTCGAACAAAAACTTAAGATGACCAAACAGGAGGTCAAGGACGAATTCAAGCAGACGGAAGGTGATCCGATGGTGAAAGGCAAGATCAGGTCAGCCCAGAGAGAAATGGCCAGAAGGCGGATGATGGAGGAGGTGCCCAAGGCCGACGTGGTGATCACCAACCCGACTCACCTCTCCGTAGCCCTGCAATACGATGCCGTCAAGATGCCCTCACCGAAGATCGTCGCCAAGGGGGCCAACAGGATTGCCTTCAGGATCAGAGAAGTGGCCACGGAAAACGGTGTCCCGATTGTCGAGAACAAGCCCCTGGCACAGAATTTGTATAAATTAGAGCTGGGCGATGAGATTCCGCCCGAATTTTATCAGGCGGTGGCAGAGGTCCTCGCCTATGTCTACAGTCTGAAAAAATAGCTGAAAAGGACAGAGATGACGCGTAATGAGTGTTCTTAAAGTTCCATGGCGACAATTTTCGATCGGTGCCAACATTGATATAGGCATTTCCCTGGGTGTCGTGGGCGTCCTGATGGTGATGATTATACCTCTCCCCACGACCATGATCGACATCCTGCTTGCCTTAAATATTACCTTGAGCGTATTGATCCTCCTGCTCACACTTTATGCCGTCCGCCCCCTGGACTTCTCCGTATTCCCTACGCTCCTGCTGATTACCACCCTTTTCCGGCTGTCCCTGAATATCGCCTCGACCCGGCTCATCCTTCTTAACGGCCACGCCGGATCGGCGGCTGCGGGAAAGATTATCAAGAGTTTCGGATCGTTCGTCGTCGGCGGGAATGCCACTGTGGGGCTCGTGGTCTTTGTCATACTGGTCGTGATCAATTTTGTGGTCATCACCAAAGGTTCCGGGAGAATTGCAGAAGTGGCCGCACGATTCACCCTGGATGCCATGCCCGGAAAACAGATGAGTATCGATGCGGACCTCAATGCCGGACTCATAGATGAAGACCAGGCCCGAACACGGAGATCGGAGATCTCGAAAGAGGCTGAATTTTACGGGGCCATGGACGGTGCCAGCAAATTTGTGCGGGGCGATGCCATCGCCGGGATTTTGATCACCCTGGTGAATATCATGGGCGGGTTGGTCATAGGGGTCCTTCAGATGGACCTCAGCATCTCCACGGCCGTCCAAAATTACACCCTCCTGACGATCGGCGACGGTCTGGTTTCTCAAATTCCTGCCCTCATCATTTCGACCGGGGCCGGTATCCTGGTCAGCCGTGCGGCCTCGGAAGGCAATATGGGATCCGAGATGGCCCATCAGTTCGGGCTTCAGCCCAGGGCCCTCAAGATCGCTTCCGGCGTCATTTTTCTCTTTGCCCTGGCCCCGGGAATGCCTGTGATCCCTTTTATGCTTCTTTCCGGGACGGTCTTTTTTCTTTCACGGATAGTTTCGTCGACGGAAGGAGAAAAGAAAGCTGCGGAGGCGGAAGCCCCGCCGGATGAGGAGAACCGCGATCTCAGCCCTGAAGAAGTGGAAAGGCTTCTTCCCCTGGATGTCCTGGAACTGGAAATCGGCTACGGCCTGATTCCCCTGGTCGATAATAAAACGCAGGGAAATATGCTTGACCGCATTCGCTCCCTCAGGCGACAGTTTGCGTTGGAATTCGGTCTGATCATGCCCTCCCTCCACATTCGGGATAACCTCGAATTGAAACCTAATGAATACGGTATCTGCATCAGGGGAAACCAGGTGGCCAAGGGCGAACTCATGGTGGATCATATTCTGGCTATTGATCCGGGAGACATCAAGAGCAAGATAGAGGGCATCAAAACCAAAGACCCGGCTTTTGGGTTGCCGGCCCTGTGGCTTTCCAGCGACAAAAAAGAGGATGCCCAGTTTGCGGGATATACTGTGGTTGATTTGCCAAGCGTGGTCACCACCCATCTCTCGGAGGTGGTGCGCCAATACGGATACGAGTTTCTGGGAAGGCAGGATGTTCAGCGTCTGCTGGACAACCTTTCCGAGGCCAATCCAAAAGTGGTCGAAGAACTGGTGCCCAATCTCCTGACCCTGGGTTCCGTGCAGAAGATCCTGCAGAACCTGGTCCGTGAACAGGTGTCCATCAGAGATATGCTGACCGTTTTGGAAACCCTGGCCGACTATGCCCCTATGACAAAGGATACGGATCTTTTGACGGAGTATGTCAGACAGAGACTGGCCAGATCATTGACTAAATCTTATCTGGATGTCGACAAGGTCCTGAAGGTCCTTACGGTTTCGATGGATATGGAAGAAGTGGTTTCAGGCGGCATCAACCAGACGGAGTTCGGGTCCTATCTTGCACTGGAACCGGAACAGGCCCGGGGAATTACGGATGCCATCAAGGGGGCCCTGGCCAAGGCGGCCGCACAGACGGAACAATCGGTGATTCTCTGTTCCACGACTATCAGGAGGCATCTGAAAAAACTTTGCGAAAGATTCCAGGTCCAGGCCGTCGTTTTGTCCCATAACGAAATTCCCGGCGGTCTTGAGGTTCAATCCCTTGGCGATGTGAGTTTGAAGCGATGAATATCAAAAAGTTTGTAGGCCATTCGGCCCGAGAGGCCATCCAGATGGTCAAAAAAGAGATGGGATCGGAAGCGGTGATCCTGCGGACCAGGACTCTGCCGTCTTCAGGAAAGGGTCCTGGAGACCGGGGCAGGACGATCGAGGTCACGGCCGCCATTGACTATGAGCCGAAAGCGGTTACCTCGTCCGTTTCGGATCAGATCCGGTTGGAGGAGATCCTCAATAAATGGTGCTATCTGGAGGCTGAATTGAAGGAACTCAAATCGGCCATATTGAGTGCCGATGCGGGGGCCACCCTGAAACCGGAGATCTATTACAATGAGTCCATTCGTTCAAGCTTTTCGAATTACAGAAATTTTGGGCTGGGACCCGAGATCATCAGCGACCTGATGAAGGATAGCCGGGAGGCCGGGACCAAGAAGCCCGAACCGTCACAGGGTATACTCCGGGAATCCCTGGCAAGAGTCCTGGCAAGAATAGATACCGCTGGGGGGGCAAAGCAGGATAAAGGGAGAAAAATTCTCTCATTCGTAGGGCCGACGGGTGTGGGTAAGACCACGACGCTGGCCAAGCTTGCGGCCATGGCCGCTGTAAAGCAGGGGAAAAAGGCGGCCATGATTACGCTTGACACCTTTCGGATAGCTGCGGTGGCGCAGTTGGAAAGCTATGCGCGAATCATGGGAATCCCTCTGGAGGTGGCGGTGAGCCGTCCGGAACTGCAAAAGGCCATCAAGAAGCATAGCGACTGTGACCTCGTCCTGATTGACACGGCAGGAAGAAGCCCGAACCACGATCAGGCGATCACTGAATTGAAAGAGATCTTCAATATTCCGGAGAAAATCCACGGATATTTGGTTTTGAGCGCGACGGAACAGTATGAAAATTTGCTGTATGCGGACAAGGGTTTCGGTGCTTTGCCCTTTAAAAGCTATATTTTTACAAAACTGGATGAGACTCGGGATGCCTCATCCATGATCAACTTTCTTATCACCCGGGATAGACCGGTTTCCTACTTCACGGCCGGACAACAGGTCCCCGAAGATATTGAGGTGGCGTCGAAAAAAAAGTTGGCATCCCTTATCTTGGCCAGAATGCGTGAGACGGCCGAGAATTCGATGAATGAGGTGAATAAATATGGATCAAGCGACTGGGCTTAGGGGCATCGTCGAAGAGAAAAAGAACCGGTATGACCGCCCCGATGTGTCCGCCGATATCATAACGGAGGTTGAGAAGATGTCCAACCCGGTTCGGGTGATCTCCGTGACCAGTGGCAAAGGGGGTGTAGGCAAAACCAATACCGTTGCCAACCTGGCCCTGGCCCTTCGTAAGATGAGTAAAAGGGTGCTTGTCCTTGATGCCGATCTCGGTCTGGCGAATATGGATGTTCTGCTGGGCCTGAATCCCCGATATACCATCAATCATGTCCTTCAGGGGGAAAAGAAAATGGAGGAAGTGATGGTCACGGCGCCGAGTGGTTTCAAGGTGCTTCCCGCCGCCTCCGGAATCCAGGAACTGACCGAGCTTGATAGCTCCCAAAGACTGCTTCTTCTCAGTGAATTTGATGCACTTCAGGAGATATTCGACGTGCTTCTGATTGATACGGGTGCGGGGATATCTTCCAATGTGATGTATTTCAACTTTGCGGCCAAGGAAAAGGTGGTCATCGTCACCAATGAACCGACTTCTCTCACGGATGCCTATGCCCTCATCAAAGTTCTGACCAACAAGTACCGTCAGAAACGGTTCAAGGTCCTTGTGAATGCGGCACGCAGCCGCCAAGAGGCCGAACGGATCTTCCGAAACTTAAGCCTCGTGGTGGATCAATTTCTGAGTTCTCCCGCATTGGACTTCCTGGGATGGATACCTTATGATAAGCAGATCCCGGCGTCTGTCAGACATCAACAAATGGTGCTGCAACGCTACCCGAACACCCCCGCCAGCAAGAGTTTCATGGATTTGGCGGAAAGGCTGATAGCCGATGAGGAGGCATCGGCCTTTGAGGGTGATATTAAGTTTTTTTGGCGTAGACTCCTGAATGCATAACCGCACGAATCAGGCAGAGGAATAGCAGATGTCTCCTTTAGCGATGAAAAAAATGAAGAAGTACCACCAGAATACTCTCTCTGAAAACATCCCCAAGGATTTCGAGGAGAGGGACAGACTGATTTTGCAGTATGCTCCCCTGGTCAATACGATTGCCAACAGAATGAGCCTTAGACTTCCGCCACAGGTGAGCAAAGACGATCTTATGAGTGCAGGCATCATGGGCCTCTTGGATGCTGTGGATAAATTCGATGTCAAAAAAGGTGTTGAGTTCAAGTCTTATGCGGAATTCCGCATCCGTGGGGCTATGCTCGATGAGCTTCGGTCTATGGATTGGGTCCCCCGCTCCGTCAGACGAAATGCCAAGAGGCTTCACGAGGCCTATTCCAGGGTGGAAAGTGAAAAGATGAGGCCTGCCGAGGATGAGGAAGTAGCCAGGGAATTGGGAATCGAGATGGAGGCCTTTTACCGTCTCCTGGAGGAAGTCAGGGGAATTGCCATCATCAACAAGGAGGAGTTGGGACACCTTGTTCCTCAAAACGAGGGGGATTCAAGTTGGCCAATGAATCAATTAAACGTCGGTATCGGACCCTTGGATTCCCTGAATCTGGCGGAAATTCGAGATGTGATCGCCAAGGCTATTGAAAAACTGCCCAAGAACGAACGGATGGTCGTCTCCCTGTATTATTATGAAGAGCTGACCATGAAAGAAATCGGCAAGATCATGGGATATACGGAATCGAGGGTTTCCCAGTTGCATACCAAGGCCGTCATCAGACTCAGAAACGGTCTGAAATCATATTTTAAAAAGTAGACGGGGTCTTATGGGAAAAAGCAAGAATGATTTTGATGAATTCTCCCTGGAAGATGATGAGGAGCAGGACCGATACGACGGATCGGAATTGGATGAAGAAGATGAAGCAGAAGAGGAACAGCAGCAGGGAGAAGAACAAACCCCCAGGGAGAAAAAAGGCCGACTTCGGCGGCTGGGTGGTTCTCTGACGGGACGTAAGTGGATAACAGGCGGTGTATTGGCCGTACTCTTTGCGGTGCTGGGATTCGGTATCACCCAGGGGTACAAGTGGATTCCAAATACCGGACATAAGATAAAACCTCTATCATCCGCAAAAAACGCGAAACAGGACTTTTATGAGGAGAAGCTCCCTCCTCTCTTTATCCCCCTGCAACCCGATGCCGCGAGTCAGGCCGTCATGATCGATTTTTCCGTGATCTGGGACGGTTTGGCCTCGTTTCGTTACAAGAGCATGGAGCTGCAGATCAGAAATCGTCTCTACCGGTATATGGTTGGTCTTTCTGAGAAAAAACAAGATCTCAAGGAAAAGACATCATTCATTGAGGCGCAGTTGAGCAAGATCTTCAGGGAATCATTGGGAATGGAGGATCTTGCCATAAAAGTTAAGGAGATCAGGGAAATTTAGGCGGGGTAAAGGATCTTCTCCTCAGCAAAGGAGGGCAGGTTATGGACGGTTACTCTGGATTCGGAGGACCCTCTGGAATAACGCCCACCACTGAGAAGGTTTGGGCTGTCCAGAAAAAGAGAAAGACGGGAGATCATCGCCGCCGGCAGGACAAGAAACATGATTTCGGAAAAGGTGAGAAGAGGGAAGAAGAGGTGAAGAGACTTCAGGCGATGGAAGAAGCCGGAACCCGGCATGGATCCGGCAGTCCTGACGGGGAAGAAGAGGTCGTTTACGGCTCGGGCAAACCGAAAGCCCACAAAAGCCGAAAGATCGACCTGGTTATTTGAGAGATAAATCATTCATGGAAACCCAATTTTGGATCATAGGTCAAATTGCCGTTGATTTCATTATGGTGGCCTTGTTGCTCTGGTTCCTGAGATTTCAAAGCCGACGTCAGATGAAATGGCAGGACCACGAGGCGGTCATTCAGAAATCAGCGTCCATCCTCTCAGAGATGCGGGAGATCAGTCTTGTCCTTGAGAGAAATCTGGAGGAAAAGAAAGCCCTGAGTCAACGCATCCTTGAACAGTTGGATCAAGGACTGAAAAAGGCCGAGGAGAGCTACCGTCAAATATCGGAGATCACCCCGAAATCAGGACATGCCGGCCTGTCTCGACAACAGGCGGCGGTGGAGGACAATACTCACACGAGATCCTCGGTACTGGCTTTGCTTGAGAAGGGATTGTCCAAGGAAGAAATCGGCCGGTATCTCGGTATTTCTGTTGGTGAAATCGAATTAATGCTCAAGCTGAATCCGCCGAAGACCGGCATGTGATTCATCGGTGCCCCACCCGTTGATCCTCCCTGACGGCATGTGTTCAAAAAATATTTTGTAACTACTCAGCTAAACAACCTGAACAGTTGCAATATTTTTTTAATATGATTGTGAGCGCTTAGTGCGAGTTGCCATCACTTAGGTTCCAAATCCAAAGGACGCCACGGTATGTTTCGCGGAATAACCCAATCCCAATCCCCGGGTCATCAATTCGACAAAAGCCGTTCTCAGAAGGTCCTGAACTTCAAGGTGGGGGAAACCTTCAAGGGCACCGTCATCCAACGGTTGTCCAATCGGGAAGTCCTCGTCGGCGCAAGAGGGCGTCAATTTCGGGCTCATACGGCCCTGAATCTGCAGGAGGGGCAGCAGCATCATTTTCAAGTCAAATCCCTCGGATCAAAAGTCGAGCTCAAGGTGCTGGACGGAGAGGCAAGCTCTCAACGGTCTCTCGCAGGCGACTGGGCGTCCGCCCGGGAGACCAGGACAAGACTGGTGAAAATTTTGGCGGAAATTTCCTCCGCACGAATCCCCAAGGCCATTCCATCCGAAGCGAAAGAGGCGCTGGGAAGTCTAACCCGCCTTTTTCCGGGAGTCGTTTACAATGGGTCGGAAAAGGATGTGGCACAATGGCTCATGCGGACCATCCCGGGAAGCGGTCTTTTCTGGGAGAGCAAGGTGGCCGGTTACCTCCTGGGTGACAAAAAGGAACCATGGAATCGGATGATGGCAGGGGATCTGAAAGGCCTCCTCCTTTTGCTGGAAAAGGCGTTCGCGGGAAGAGAAGGCCGCGACGGGCAGATAATGGCCCTGGCCCAAAAAATCAGGGAAGCGCTTCATATCATTGAGCAGGACCAGTTCTTAAACCTATCGGCTTTGCGGGAGGAGACCGGCTGGTTTATGTTTTTACCGGGCCTTCGGGATGACGGATTCATCGATGCTGAGATTTTTGTCGAAAAAACCGATGAGGAAGAGGATATACGTTTTTATTTGGTGATGGCATTCACCCATCTGGGGCAGATAGAGGCCACAGTGGCCATCGCCCATGGCGTCGTCGATATCAAAATGTTCCTGGAGGATGAGGGAAAGGCCGTTTATGTTTCGGAACAGTTGGCGCAACTTGAAAAGGCCCTTGTGAAGGTCGGTTTGAGACCCGGGGCGATCGTGTGCGGCGTTGGGGTGAATGAGGATGGGGGACAAATGACTTTTCCCGAAAACGAACGGACTGCGAAGCCGGTTCATCTGATCATCTGAGGTGGGGGGAAATCGATTTTTATGAGTTTAGCCTTCTGAAATCATGGAGAAGTCCTGGGTCATGGCAATATTTTTTCGTTTTTGAAAAGAGATTGTCATGACCCCTCCTTAGCTGAATGGGTTTCAAAAAGCTAAACAGTTACCGATTCTTATATGACGTGGACCGGGACTGTATGACATTTGGGACACCCATGAAAAGAAACAAAACATCATCGCATGCGAACAGGCATGCGGCGGGAAAGCATGCCCTTAAAAGGGCCGTTGCTCTGAAATATGAGGCGGCAAAGGATCATGCCCCCAGAATGACCGCCAAAGGGAACGGGCTGATGGCCGAGCGTATCGTCGAACTTGCACGAAAAGAGGGCATTCCCCTTCAGGAGGACCCGAATCTTGTCGGCGCCCTGATGCAGTTGGATTTTCAGGACGAGATCCCACCGGAACTCTACCAGGCCGTGGCGGAGATCCTGGCCTTCGCCTACCGCCTCAACCGCAGCCTGGGGCAAAAAGATTGAACCGGGCAAGACGGTCCGAATATTTTTTCATGCAAGATTTGCATTATGCCAATAACCTCATGGGGGCCTTCTCCCTTGGCTTTTGAGTTATAGGACAACCAACTGGTTTTCATCCAGAAATGAAAACTTACTCGTGCCCGGATGTCATTTCCGGATGGGCATCAGCTGAAACGGGGGTATGCGGCAAGATGATAAAAATGATCAGAATCGGGGCCTTGTTTTCCCTGCTTTTCTTGTTTCCGACCTGTCTGAGTGCAGAGTTGAATTCTTTTCAGTTTCGCATCATCAAGACTGCATTCATGAACGGCTATGTTCGAGCCATCAAGTCAGAGGATCGCTTGATCAAGCAACTCCGGGAAAACAGACAAATCATGGAAAAGGTCGTTATGGACGAAGCTGAAAAATATATGCAGGAAGTCTCTGTTCTCAATAAAAAAATTCAAAATCAGAAAATCCTGAAGGCCTCCGCGGATACTTTCCAAAGAAACAACCACTGGTAATTGCGGACGTTGAGACCCTCTTCAAAGCCCCGCTGTCATGCCCTTGTGAACACATCCCTTTCCACCTTCCCGGTACCTGCTATAAGCCTGATAATCTCGTAAAGAGAAACCATCATGCCTAAAGTTAATCAACCACAGGGGCACAAAGAGCATGAAGGGCAAGAAATATAAAAAATTGTTTCTCATGTCCGCCTGTCCCCTCCCGGTTCCTCAATCCGTAAGCGACATCCACCCCGGAGATTGTCAAGATATTGGCCTTCAAGGGGCATAACCTGACACTTCCTGAGACGGGGTGGAAAGCTCTCCCTTTATTCCTTGATTCTCCTCGGTAATTTTTTCCCAGCGCTTGGGAAATGCGTGCAGGGTCCTATTACAGGCCCTGGGCGCGGCCTTGAGCCTTTCTGAAACGCTACTGTAAAATCCAAAAGAAATTAAGCTGTTAAGACGGCACATCGAAATGAGGTGGCTATTCAAGTTTCTTGGTATGGGAATTGCTACAAGAATGACTAAACCCAATCATTTTGTGTCTGGAGGAAATCATGTTAAGTGGCATGCTCGATGCGGTACAAGGTTGTTTAAAGGAAGAAATGAGGATGAGCATCATTTCCAATAACCTGGCCAATGTGAATGTGATGGGATTCAAAAAAGATGTGATTTCCTTTCAGGATCTCTTGAAAGCCGCCGAAGGGGGAACCGATAACGATACGAAATCCATCGATCAGGCGTTGGTCCAAATCAAGACGGACATCAGTCAGGGGGATATCCGCTTCACGGGAAATACCCTGGATTTTGCCATCTACGGCGAAGGCTTTTTCAAGGTGGATACGCCGGATGGGATGCTCTACAGCCGAAAGGGCAACTTTACCCTGGATAATGTCGGTTTCCTGACCACACAGGAAGGGTACAAGGTCATGGGAGAGGGCGGTCCTATCGGGATATTCGGAAACCAGATTCATGTGAACGACAAGGGAGTGATTACGGCGGACGGCGCAGAGGTCGGCCGAATCGATATGGTCACGTTTGAAAATGCGTCCGCCCTTGTGAAGGACGGCATGAGCTGTTATCGCAATGTTTCGGGCGAACCGGAGACACCCGTCGATTCGGACACCAAGATTCAGCAAGGATACGTGGAACTCTCCAACGTCAATGTCGCCGAGGAGATGGTGAACATGATTCATTGTTCGAGGGCCTTTGAGGGTTACCAGAAGGCCATCCAGGTCCTGGACGGTGTGAATAACAAAGCAATCAATGAGGTGAGCCGTTTGAGATAACGGTCCGTCTCCTTGAAATATCTTTTGGAACCGATCATTAAAGGGGGGAAACAACGTGATACGAAGCCTATGGAGCGCAGCATCCGGGATGGCAGCACAGAGATTGCATATGGATGTGATCGCAAACAACCTGGCAAATGTCAATACGGCCGGTTTCAAGAAAAGCCGTTCTGATTTTGTAGACCTGCTTTACCAGAATTTGCGTTCTCCCGGCGCGACCACAAGCTCCGGGGGGGAAGTCCCGACTGGTATTCAGGTCGGGATGGGCACCAAACCGGTATCCGTGCAAAAGATCTTTTCTCAGGGCGATTATGTCCAGACAAAAAACCAACTGGATGTCGCCATCGAAGGAAAGGGCTTTTTCAAGATCGTCAACAACGGCGAAGAATTGTACATGAGGTCGGGTGCCTTCAAGATGGACAGCGAGGGATACATCGTCACATCAGAGGGGGATCGCCTTCAGCCGGAGTTCTCCATCCCCGCCGAGACCGTTACCTTCACGATCGATGCAGGGGGAAACATGGAAGCCCTTGCAGGGGACGGCATCACCGTCCTGGCCAGCGGGCAACTCTCCCTGAATTCCTTTACAAATCCTGCGGGACTCCTGAGTGTCGGAGGCAACAAGTTTAGACCGACCGGGGCGTCCGGCGATCCGACGGAGGGAAATCCCGGGATAGACGGCATGGGAACGTTGGCCCAGGGTTATCTTGAAATGTCCAATGTGGATGTGGTGGAAGAGATGGTCAACATGATTGCCGGTCAGAGGGCCTATGAGATCGCCTCGAAATCCATCAAGGCGGCCGATGAGATGATGCAGATGGCCAATAACATCAAGCGATAAAGGAAAAACAAAAGCCATGATCCTTTCCCGAAATATGCTTGGGACAGTCCTTTTGGGGGGCATCTTCTTTCTGGGTTCGGCGGGAATCCTAAACGCCGGTCAACCTCTCAAAATTACCATCAAAGAAGAATCGACGGTGCAGGGCGACAAAGTGAGGCTAGGGGACATCGCGACGTTTTCTCCATCCGAGGATGCCCGGGCCGGCCGCCTCAAGGGAGTGGAGGTCTGCTCGGCGCCGTATCCGGGAAGTCAGACCAGGCTGAACACCCATTTCCTGGATTATAAAATCGGCTACGCAGTCGGAAACGACGATTCCGTCCGTCTGAAAAAGCCTGCGACACTGTTGATCAAGAGAACGGCCCAATATATCGATACGAAAGAACTGGAGGATATTTTCAAAAAGCATATCCTGAGTCATTCTTCCTGGTCCCGGGACAAAATCGTTTTTGACCGTATCAATACCCCCGGGCGTATGGCCTTGCCTGAAGGAAAACTCCGGTGGCAGGTGTGGGAAAGGGGAAATTCCGACTATATAGGCAATGTTTTCCTCACCGTTGATTTCAGGGTGAACGGTCAGCGAGTCCGGAAAGTGGCCCTTTCCGGAAGAATCAGCATTATACAAGAGGTGGTTAAGGCCACCAGGAAGATCCGGTCCGGGGAAGTTATCTCCAAAGTGGATTTGACCCTGGTGAACGAAAGCAATACCGGCCGACAACTCAAGAACGCCCTCACCCGGATAGAAGAAGCACTCGGAAAGAAGGCAACACGAAATATCCAGGAAGGGCGGAGGGTTACCCGGGCGATGATCGAGGACCCACCGATGGTGAAAAAGGGGAAAAGAGTGATCATCAAGGCCATGAATCAATCTATGCAGATATCCACTCTTGGCAAGGGCCTGGAGGACGGCAAGGCGGGGGACCAGGTGAAGGTCATGAACATCAGCAGCGGCAGGGAAATCCTTGCCACCGTCATGGGGCCGGGTGTTGTGCAGGTTCATTTTTAGGTGTGCCGGCTTCTTTCAGGATGGAGCCGATCCGTGTCGACGATCACGGAATGTTATAAAAGGGGGAAGTTCAAATGTCTGGAAAAATCAGATGGCTGTTTGTTGTTCTGGGATTGTCTTTCCTTTCCGCATGCGCGGGATTGAACAACGGTGCAGGGTCCGGGCAGGCCGGGTTCCTGGCGCCGACACAGCTTTCGGAAACACAGCCCACCCGGTATCTCGCAGGGCGTAATAACAATTCAGACGGGAGCCTCTGGACCGCAAGCCGGCATCGCGGGTTTTTCAACGATCTTCGGGCGCGTCATGTGGGAGACCTGGTGACCGTCAATATCGTGGAGACTTCAAAGGCCACCAAAAAAGCCACGACCAAAACGGGTCGCGAGTCCTCCATTAATGCCGGCATCAGCAATTTGCTGGGTTACGAGGCCAAATTAAGCAAAATCGGGGTTCCCGGTCAGTTCAGCAATGAGACAATGCTCAAAGCTTCAATGAAAAACGATTTCGACGGTTCCGGTGAGACCACCCGGGACGAAAGCATGACCGCCGCCATCACGGCAAGGGTCGTGGAGGTGACGCCCAGCGGCAACCTTGTGATCAAGGGGGCCCGGGAAATCAAAGTGAACAACGAGAATCAAGTGATAACCCTCATGGGTATCATACGGCCGGAGGACATATCTCCGGACAATACGGTGCTTTCCAGTTACATCGCGGATGCGAGAATCGCCTATTCCGGGCGAGGACCGGTGAGCGACAAGCAACAACCCGGCTGGTTGCTCAGAGCGGTAGACTATGTGTGGCCCTTCTAACGGGGAGATGATCATGAAATCAAAACGCCGGTTTTTGGCAACTCTCATACTCGTTTCGATCCTTTTGCTGATTTTCGGCTCACCTGCATCAGCCGCGAGGCTAAAGGATATCGCCTCCCTCAAGGGGGTCAGGCACAACCAACTGGTCGGTTACGGTCTGGTCGTGGGGCTGAACGGCACCGGAGACGGCGCCGGCACGAAATTCACCGTTCAATCCCTCGTCAATATGATGGAAAAGCTTGGTGTCCATGTCCTGAGCAGTCAGGTCAAAGTCAAAAATGTGGCCGCCGTCATGGTGACGGCCAATCTTCCGCCCTTTGCCAGGATCGGAAGTCGGGTCGATGTCCTTATTTCTTCGATCGGAGATGCCGAGAGCCTTCAGGGGGGAACCCTTCTCATGACCCCCCTCAAGGGGGTGGATAGACAGGTTTACGGACTGGCTCAGGGGCCGTTGATCGTGGGCGGTTTTTCAAGTTCAGGGGCCTCCGGAGGAGGCGTTCAGAAAAATCATCCTACCGTGGCGCGCGTAACGGGCGGAGCGACTATAGAAAGGGAAATTCCTTTTGAATTTAATCGTATGGATGACCTGACCATCGCCCTTCATCAACCGGATTTTACAACGGCCCTTCGCGTGTCCAAGGCCATCAACCAAAGCCTGGAGGGCCCTTGGGCCGTTCCGGCCGATTCGGGAACGGTCAAGATCAATATCCCCGAGACCCATCGTAAAAATCTGGTGGGCCTTGTCGCATCCCTGGAACAGTTGAACATCAATCCGGACAGAAAGGCCAAGATCATCCTGGATGAAAGGACCGGAACCGTGGTCATGGGTGATGATGTCCGGATTTCTTCGGTGGCTATTGCCCACGGCAATCTGAGCGTTCAAATTAAAGAAGAAAAACAGGTGAGCCAGCCGACCCCCTTCTCGGAAGGCCAGACCACGGTGACCGACAACAGCGAGGTCAATGTTTTCGAAGAGAACAATAAACTCATCCTGATGCCACGGGGCACCAGCCTCGGAGAACTCGTGAAGGCCTTGAACGCCATCGGTGTTTCGCCGCGAGACCTGATTGCCGTTTTCCAGGCCATCAAGGCAAGCGGGGCCCTCCAGGCCGAGTTGGAGATTATTTAAAGGACATGGCGGTGAAAGACATCAGCATGAAGCTTGAAAATTGTCTCCCGGATCAGAATGCCAAGAATCAGAGGGATGAGACCCTGAAGAAGGCCTGCAGGGACTTTGAATCCGTCTTTACCTACCAGCTTCTCAAGAGCATGCGGAACACTATCGATAAGTGTGACCTCTTTCACGGCGGACAGGGGGAGGAGATCTATCAGTCCTTACTGGATCAGGAGCTTTCAAAGAAGATGGCAGGTGGCGGTTCAAACAGCCTTTCCGAGTTCCTTTACCGGCAACTCAAGGGAAAGGGCGCCATGGAACTCCGGGGCCCGGATACCGTCATCACACGAGAAAGCCCCGAAAGCGCCTCTTCTTTCCAATGGCCGGTTCACACCAGGATTTCATCTGAATTCGGAATGCGGAAGGACCCCTTTACCGGCGAGAGTCGATTTCATCAAGGCATTGATCTGGCTGCGATCGAAGGAACTCCGGTAGAGGCATGCCGGGAGGGAAGGGTTATCCTGAGCGAGTACCAGAAAGGATACGGAAATGTGGTGGTCCTGGATCACGGACAGGGCGTAACGACCCTCTACGCCCATAACCGGGAAAACTTTGTCAAAGTGGGAGAATGGATAAAAAAGGGAGCTCCGGTTGCCGAGGTCGGTTCAACCGGACGCAGCACCGGCCCCCATTTGCACTTTGAAGTCCGAAGACACGGGAAATATCTGGATCCTCTCGGATTCCTCGCAGAGGGGTCTGTGGTCGCAAAGGGGTAGACTTGAGTTTTCCACCCTATCGACCGATAAACCAAAATATAGGAAGTCATTATGGACGCATCTTTTACCAGCATCGAGAAAGCCTATCAGAAAGAGGTTGCCTTGCTCCAGGATCTGTTGGAATGCCTGAGTCTGGAGAAGGACCACTTGGTCAATCTCAATTTGGAGAGCCTCTGGGCCCTCATGGAAGAGAAACAGGGCGTTTTGAAATCCATTGAGCAGACGCGGGACGAGATTCAATCCCTTGCAAAGGATCGGGAACGGGATCAAGCCCATTCTCCTGAGGTTCAGAGCCTTGTGACCGTCTTTTCCAGGAAGATTGAACGGCTCAAGGAAGAGATCGGGGCCAGGGTCCGGGAGAATGTCTCTTTTATTCAGGATACTCTCGGTTTCCTGAATGAGATGATCTCCATATTTGTCGCGGGTGCCCAGCCCGAACCCGCCTATGGTCCTGTCAGAAAGACTCCGAACGAATCCGCCAACCTGATTTACCACAGGGAGGTTTGAGCATGGGAGGCATCTCACTGGTCCTGAATGCGGCAAAAGACGCCCTGATGAGTCAGCAGTATGCCATTGATGTAACCAGCCACAACGTGGCCAACGTCAATACTCCGGGCTATTCCAGACAGACCCCCATTCTCTCGTCCAAGTTGCCGGCGCCCTATGCCGGCTTCATTCTGGGCAGAGGTGTGGAATTGAATGAGATCGTCCGCAATACGGACAGCTTTATCGAGACAAGGCTTCGGGAAAGAAACGGGACACTTTCCGCCATGACGGAGGAGGAGGTGTATTTACAGGCCCTGGAAGGGGTTTTCAATGAAAGTTCCGGGCGGAGCCTCAGTACGCAGTTCGAGAACTTCTGGAACGCCTGGCAGGATTTGTCTAACAATCCTTCAGGAGATGCGGAAAGAAACGCCCTTTATGAAATGGGGGCTTTGCTGGCTCAGTCCTTCAATGATCTTTCAGGGGATATGGATCAGTTCACGCGTGAACTTAAGCTCTCCCTGGAAGCCGGCGTGGATAAGGTCAACCAGATTACCGCCGAGATCGCCAGTATCAATGAACAGATCGTGTCCATGGAAGTCAGCGGTCAAGCCAATGATCTTAGGGATAAAAGAAATGCCCTGCTGAATGAGTTGTCTGAGTATATCGATATTAAGGCCTTTGAAAATGACGACGGCAACATGATGGCCATGACCACCAGTGGGTTCACCCTGGTGGACAAATCCGCCACTTATCAACTCAGCATAGACGGCAATGACATCAAATGGGAAGGTTCGGGTGATATCGAGGTGACGATTACCGACAAGATCTCCGGAGGCAAGCTGGGCGGCTGGCTGAATATGCGGGATGAGATCCTTCCCAAGTATGAGGCGGATCTAAGCGCGCTGGCCCAGGCCACCATTTGGGAGGTCAACAAGATACACAGTGAGGGCGTGGGCCTGGACGTCTTTCAACCCGGTCAGAGCCTCACTGGGAGCTATACAACCACCACCACCCTTTCAGCACTGAGTTTCGGGGGTGAAATCGATTTTTCCGGAGGGTTCAACCTCTGGATCGGTGATGCAAACGGAGAGAACCTTCAGCAGGTTACCGTAGATCTCACCTATGTGAATGGAGGTATCGGTCCCATCACCGGGGCTTCGAGCCTCGCAGAACTAGCAGCCAGTATCAACGATCAGATCACCACGGCAGCGGGTTTGACCGGCGTCACGGCGTCGGTTTCGGGCAATACCCTTGCGCTGACCGCAGACGGCACCCACACCTTCGCCCTTTCGGGTGATACGAGTGACATCCTCGCCGCTTTGGGGGGCAACACTTTCTTCGAGGGGAGCAACGCCTTGACCATGGAGATGAATTCGCTTCTGGAGAGCAACAAAGAATTTATTGCGGCGGGCGTCATCGATTCGGCCACAGGAACCTATGCCGCAGGAGACAATACCAATGCCCTTTCCATGGCCAACCTTCAGTATGGAAACGTGACGATTCAGCGGTGGACCTATGAGAGAGGGCAGGCGGCCACCTCTCGGGACGTAAACGATACCCTCGAGAACTACCTCCATTCTCTTGTAGGTTCCATCGGCATTGAGAGCCAGAGTGTCTCACGGGCAAAGGACTATAACCAGGTGGTCGTCGATCAAATGAACGCCACGAGAGACAGCATTTCCGCCGTTTCCCTTGATGAGGAGATGACGAATCTGATCAAATACCAGCAGGGTTATACTGCGGCGGCCAAGCTGATTTCAACCGCGGATGAAATGTTTCAGACCTTGCTTGCGACCCGATAGGGGGGATAAAAGTGAGAATAACCAATAAAATACTCTTTGACAGCGTTGCGAGGAATATCAGCAAGACCTCAACCGAGATGTTCAGGGCCAATCAGATGGTCAGTTCCGGCAAAAGGATAGAAAACCTTTCCGATGATCCCATCGGTCTCGTGGCTGTGCTGGATCTCAGATCATCCCTGGCAAATATCAGCCAGTTGCAAAGGAATATCGATGCGGGGAGGTCATGGCTCGATATGGGGGAGTCGACCCTGACCCAGGTCGAGGATCTCCTGACACAAACAAAGGCCCTGTGTGTGGAAATGGCAAGCGACACAAAGGGATCGACCGAAAGACGGAATGCCGGGACGGTCGTGGACGGATACCTGAAACAGGTTTTGTCGCTGGCCAATACTCAGGTCAATGGGAGATATATTTTTTCCGGAACAAAGACGGATACGGTGCCCTTCGTGTATGATGAAACAGGGCCCCCTCCCAATGTGGCCTACCAGGGCAATGACACCGCCTTTTCCGTGAAGATCGGCAAGGATATCAATGTGGAGGTGGGCAGGGACGGAGAAACCGTCTTCGGGGACGACGCTTTCGACTGGAGCGATCCGGCGGCCGGACAAACCAACATATTCAAGACATTTATCGACCTCAAGACGTCTCTGGTAAACAATGACGTCAGTGGCATAGGGGCGGCTATGGACAAACTGGACAGTCAGCTTGACAACGTGCGGACGATGATCTCCGATACCGGAGGCAAGATCCTCCGGTTGGACGCAAAAGAACAGATCATCCAGGATTTAAACCTCACCTATACCGGCAGAAAGTCCAAACTGGAAGATGCGGACCTTGCAGAGGCCGTCTTGGAGCTGAAGAGCAAAGAAACCGCCTATCAGGCGGCCCTGGCCTCGTCCAGCCAGGTGATGTCCCTGAGTTTGGTCGATTACCTATAGCATTCGGCGTCCATTTGGGGCCGTTTTTTGACATTTTTCTGGAAACCATGGAGGGTACCAGTGCTCGTATTAACCAGGAAGACGGATGAGAGCATCACCATCGGAAATGATATCACCGTGACCGTTTTGGAGATCCGGGGGAACCAGGTCAGAATTGGAATCAAGGCCCCGAAACATACACCTGTAAACAGAACCGAAGTCTATGAAAGCATCATTCAGGAGAACATCAAGGCTTCCCAGGCACCTCAGGACCTGGAAGGATTCCAGAAGATGCTGATCAAAAAAGAAGAAAAATAGGAAACGTTCAGAGGATTATTTTGAATATAGAGACGACGCGATTCGGAAACGTGGCAATAGATGAAACCAAGATCATTCATTTCCCTGAAGGTCTGTTGGGGTTTCCGGAGCAAAAGGACTATGTCCTTTTGGAACACAAGTCCGACTCGCCTTTTTTTTGGCTGCAGTCGGTGGATCGGCCGGATTTGGCCTTTATCCTCACTAATCCTTTTTTCCTGGATAAGGACTACCTCAAAAACTTATCTCCCAATGAAGAGACCCTCTTTCAGTGCCGTGAGGGGGACAGCGTCAGCGTGTTCGCCCTGGTGACCATCCCGCCCGGCAAGGTGGAAGAAATGACGGTTAATCTCCTCGGTCCCGTGGTTGTTGAAACGGAGGCCAGGGTAGGGAGACAAGTGGTCATCCCTAATTCAGGTTACAGCCACAGACACCCTTTCCCGCAAAAATAAAAATTCTACCGTGGGTAATATCCTTGCCCTACACCTCCTGAATTTTAGTCGCTTCTAACGCCAGGCGCTTCTCTTTGGTCCTCGATAAGACCCCCTTAGAAAGGCCGGCCGAGGCCCGGTCCTGTGCGCCGGGATCGGTTCCTTTTGTCCATCTGCACTATTCGTTGTCAAAAAACTGGCCTTTGGGGCCAGTCGAAAATTCCCGCCTTTAAAACGGCGGGAGGTCAGAGACAGATGGCTCTGCCAAAAAAATGACTTGGAGAGTCGAAAATCCCGTGTTCAGTGGGATTAAAGCCTCGGAGTATTGGAAAGGCCCCTAGCGGCCGTGAGTTTTTTTTACTTGCGTTAATCCAATGCCGCCATAGTTGATCATAAGGTCTTCTCATCATTCCGGTACCTGAGCCATCGAAAATTTAAGAAGATAAAATTCCTCCGGGGGTAAACAAAGCCGGGCGCTTTGGCGCCCAATCCTTTACTTTAATGCCATTTTCTTCAATGTGTTCTGTGTAACTATATGAAAAATTAGGGTTTTATGTTATTTTTGGATCCGTTTCAAGGGGGTGAACCGGTACAAAAAAGCTTCGTCTCTGGACCAAGATAAGGGGCAAGGAGGACCTCCGGGATGCACAAAAAAACATTGAACTTATTTAAAGTTCTGTTAAAATATTGGCGTCCTTCACGGATTGAGCCAAAATATTGGCGTTTTGATGTGCTATATCTGTTGACTAAAAAGCTTCGCGGAGACGATAAAATGGCAGAAACAAAGGTTTTGGTGGTCGATGACGAAGCCAAAATAAGAGAGGCTTTCACCGATTTCCTGCAGCGTCAGGATTTTGATGTGGCGACAGCCGAAAATGGCGAAGTTGCTATCGGCATGCTTGATCAGGATTATTATGACGTGGTTCTCATTGACTTGAATATGCCGAAGGTGGACGGCATGGCTGTTTTGCATCACCTCGTAGATCACCATTATGACAGCATAGGGATCATCCTGACCGGTTACGCTACGATCAGGAATGCTGTGGAGGCCATGAAGATTGGAGCCTTCGATTACCTGGCCAAACCGGTGAAAATGGAAGAGGTGTTGATGGTCGTCAATCGGGCACTGGAGTTCAGGGACCTGCGAAGGGAAAACCTGGCCCTGAAAAAACAGCTAAAAAAGAAATATAAATTCGAAAACTTTATCGGCGACAGTTTCCAGATGAATAAAGTGTTCAGAGTCATCGAGAAAGTCGCCGATACGGACAGCACGGTCCTCATTCTCGGGGAGTCCGGTACCGGGAAAGAACTGGTGGCCAGGGCCATTCATTATCACAGCGTGAGGCGGGACAAATTTCTTATCCCCGTGAACTGCGGGGCCATCCCGGAAGAATTGCTGGAAAGCGAGCTTTTCGGCCACGAAAAGGGGGCGTTTACAAACGCCATCAGGACCCGGATCGGTCGATTTGAACTGGCGGACGGTGGCACCATCTTCCTTGATGAGGTGGCTGAAATGAGTCCGCACCTTCAAGTCAAACTTCTCCGGGTTTTGCAGGAACAGGAGTTCGAGAGATTGGGTGGCACAAAAACCATAAAATGTGATGTCAGGATTTTGGCTGCCACAAACAAGGACCTGGAAAAACTCATTGAGGACGGTTCATTTCGCGAAGATCTTTACTATAGACTGAAGGTGATTCCCATTGAAATCCCCCCTCTCCGGGAACGGCGGTCGGACATTCCTCTCCTGATTCACCATTTTCTGGAGATGATGATGAAGACCAAGAAAAAGAAAATTAAGGGCATTTCCAAGGATGTCATGAATGCCCTGATTGCTTATGACTGGCCGGGAAACGTCAGAGAACTGGAAAATATCATCGAACGCATGGTGATACTGAGTGAAGGCGATCATCTCACCGCAGAAGATTTGCCTGAAAAAATATCCGAAAAGCAATCCACGGTGATCGAAATGCAGGCAGGTATCCCTGACGAGGGGTTTTCACTAAGCAATGCCATGAGCGAGTATGAGCGGCGACTGATTGTCAATGCCCTGGAAAAGACCGATTGGGTCAAGAATCGGGCGGCCAAACTTTTAAATATGAACAGGACCACCCTGGTGGAAAAAATCAAGAAACAGGGTATCGAGAGGGAAAGCATGATGAATTGAGTTGGAAAACCATGTCCTTCCCTGGATAACGGGATCTGCGATGCGCCGGGTTTCTTCGCCTGTAGAAAATATGCCGTCCCGCCTCCGATGTTTCGAACCGGATAATGGCCCTATCGTTCTCATCCAATTACCCAGGCCTTTGACCCATAAATATCCTCCCCTCCCCCTCCAATAAAATTTTTTTTAAGGTTTCACCCCCTCCTGCCGATATAGAAATCGGAGGTAAAACACAATGATCACCACAAATCAAATACGTAGCGTCCTCCGTGTTTACGGTGATCAACTGAAGAGGAGGGGTTCCTCAATTCAGGACAGTGTGAGACCGAACCAACAATCTGTTGACTTGGTCAGCATTTCCATCGATGCGAGGAGAAAGCAAATGGTCAACGAGATGTCAAACCATTTGATTTCTCAAATCACTCCTCATGATCACCGGGATGAGATCGAAGGGGAGACTTCTGCAGATAATCCGTTGGCGAACCTGGAGAGTTAAGGATAGAAAAATACATTTATCGGAGCAATACCATGAAGATTGATGATTCATATATAAACATGACTCTCATCAGCAATTCAAAAGATGCTGCCGCAAATAAAAAGACGGAAGAGCAGGCCGCTCAGGCCCAAGGACTAGAAAAGAGACCGGAATCCGGGGCCGAAGTGGACTTCTCAAAGGCATCGGTGGAATTCAGTCGGGCCGCAGAGGCAGTGGAAAAGGATGCAATGGAAAGGGCAGAAAGGGTAAACCAGATCAAAGCTCAGGTATCGGAGGGCACCTATGAAGTGGATGCCTCGAAAATAGCAGATAAAATTCTCAAAGATGCCATCTTAACCCTGACGGAACCTTAACACAAAACCGACGCAGAAAAAGGCCGCCCGCATTGTTTGCGGGCGGCCTTTTTGTTCTTGAAAAAGGCCATTCTGGAATGTGAGGGGATCAGTCGTAGAAAAAACTCTCAAAATAGAGGGTATTGACAGTTTGGTCGGAATGCCTATTGACGACTCTCAAAAGATAACTTTTAATAGCAACGAAATCTCTTTCTTTATAAAGGGAAACGAGGTCCGGGGTGTCGGCGGACATGAGAATATCGTGTTTTATCCTCGGTAGTTTTCTTACCAGACGCATTTTTTGATGCTCGTCTTCAGAAGGGATGGAGAACCCTATTCTCAGGCTTTTGCTTCCAACCGAGGTGACGAGAAGACATTTCACATTTTGGCCTTCACTCCTGACCGGGTCAAGGTTGAGTTTAGGGATGTGAATCTCTTCCCGAAAATGATAGACGACGAGTACCAGCGCGCAAAAAAAGACGATGATGAGTAATAGAATGTAAATATTGCCTTTTTTGTTGAACAAGGTCTTTCCAAAATGAAGTCTTTCCCTAAGGGAAAAGAGTGTTTTTTGTTGAAATCACGAACGCTTTCCGTCAAAAATTCGACCTTTTTTGACTTTGACCGCGGTCCGGTCTATCAAGCGATCCTTTTAAATATCCCAAACTCTAAAGATCGAGACAAGTATATGAAAACACTTTAAACTTGAATGTTTTACATTTAAGGATTATATTTTTATACCAAGCGTCATCGGAAGGTCTTATCCGTTCCGGGTTTTAAAAAATGTATGTTGATACTGCAAATGCTTTTTTGCCCATACAGGTCGGTATTGCACCTGTTGAGGCAACCCAGCGTCAGGGGATCGGCACTTATCGCCACCACGACTCCCCACGGAGAGGTCTGAAGTTCGTGGGATTTGGGGCGAGAGATGCTGATACACGCTATGGAACCTCCGGAAAGATCATCGAAAAACAGAAAGTTAGAGGTGCCTTAGTCGATATCTATGTCTAGTATTAACGGTGCGTTTTCATCTTTCCGTCAATAAACTGCGCTTTTGCAGGATCGCCCTCTGCCATTTATGGAGCCATTTCTCCAGAATTTTTTCGTTTTCTTTTTCAATCTCCATAAACCGAAGCGCATAAAAATACCGCCCTGTTTCCGAATCCTTCCCCGCCCTTCTCACCATGGCCTTTTTAATCCGTATTCGCATTTTAAAGATTTTTTTATGGGCAATCAGATTGATATTGCGGACGATTTCACCGGGATACAGCCGGGAGCCCAGAGGGGGCTTCACTAAAGGGCTTATGAGCGCCCCGCCCAGACTCAGATTCAGGACGCTGTTCTCAAATTTTTTTGTGTCCCGCAGAAAGAGGATTTTGGTGTCCATGGGCGGTTCAATCCTGAAGTGCCTTCTTCTCTGTATCCTTTCAATATATTCAGGTGTTTTGACCCGGATATCCCGTCCCTGAACCTGATCCAAAACAGTCCTGAAGGCAAAGGGAATTTTATCGCTGCCGATAAATTCAAAGGCTATCCTTTGTTCATGAGCCTCGTCCGGACCGGAGTCATCCAAAATCTCCCCGAAATCCCCCGGATAGTCGATCAGAAAGTAGGACGATTCGTTTTCGTTAATCAGACCGGTCACAATGGTCAGCCGTTCATAGTCCTTTCCCAGGAGATTCAGTTTCAACACGGTCCGTTCCTTCTTGAGGAGTTCGAGTAGACCGATGATTTTGTCCCCATAGATCCTGTCCCCCCTATAAAGGGAGCCGGAGCCCGATAGCGCGTTATAAGAATCCCTTATGGCAAAACGAAAAAATGGCATTTGTCAATCACGTCGCATAAGACTCATTCGGTGTTTCCATTCCAATAGCAAAAGATTCCCATCGCGTTTTCCTCCAAGGGAACTGCAAGAAAGAGGGCGCGGATTGTCCGGATATCGCCCGGAAAATACAAGTTTCTGTGAAAAGGTATGCAATGCTTATGCCAAAAGGAGTTTTCCGGTCCGAGCTCCGGGCAGGCGGCTGGGTCATCCTCATGAATCATTCCGTTCGGGTGCCCCCCATTCAGGCCTTCGGAATGGAGCGTGCCTTTACTTTCCGGCAAGGCGATTCAAGAAAAGGACCAGAAAAAAGCCCAAGGTCGCAAGAAAGAGAGCAAAAGTGACCTCCTGACCCCATTGGGAAGGCAAAATATTTGCCTGAGATAGGACGACAGAATGGCCGTGAGCATCAAGAATGCTCTCAATGGTTTTTTTCCAGGGCCAGACTTTTCTCAGGGATCCCAGCATGAACCCGGTCAGCAGGGCCATGGTAAAGTCATGATGCCGTTTCAATAGCCAGCTCAGCAGGCGTACAAAAGTTGCCAGTCCGACCACGGCCCCCGAGGCCACGAGCAGAAGTGTAAGGATGTCCCGCTGGTTGACCGCGTTCAAGATGTATTCATATTTTCCCATAAGCAGGAGAATAAACGAACCGGAGATCCCGGGCAAGATCATGGCGCAGATGGCGACGGCGCCGCTCATAAACAGAAACCAGATGGTGTTGGGCGTGGAGACCGGCACCATACCTACAAGGAAATAGGCCCCGACGGTTCCGATAGCCATCCACACCGTATGGGCCGGTTTCCAGCGACTCGTATAGCGGCTGATGGTCAGCGCCGAGGCCAGGATGAGGCCAAAAAAGAAGGACCAGATAAGGACAGGGTGATTTTGGAGGAGCCAGCTCAACACCTTCGCAAGGGTGAAAACGGCTGTGAGGATACCGAACACCAGGGCCATGAGGAACTGCCACGATGTATGATTCATGGCATCCCTGATCTTCAGTGAAGTGATAAGTCTTAGAAAACGCAGATCAAAGGAACGGACGGCGTTCAGGAGTTCTTCATAAATGCCGGTAATGAAGGCAATCGTGCCGCCTGAAACCCCCGGTACAACATCGGCGGTCCCCATGCAAAAGCCTTTGAGCGCAAGGATCAGATAGTCCAGTGTGGAACGTTTAGTTTTCATGATATCCGCTTTCAACCTTGACGATGCTCTTTTCGGAGTAAATCAAGGACTGTTTTGACAGGGTTGAATGTCGCGATGGGGACCTCGACAAAGATGGTGTTCCAGTGGGCCATGGCGCCGTTCCAGAGTCCGGGAAGTTCCATGGCCTTCAATTCCTTTCCCTCAACGGATTTGATGGAAATGAATCCGGTATCGGGATCACGGAATCTCAAGAGTTCAAAGGGCCTCCCGCGGTGGTCACGCAGTCCGCACACCAGGTCCACAGGGTTGAAATGGGTCGAAGACTCCCAGATATCTCGCTGTTCCCCGGAGGCCATGTCGACCTGGGAGGATTCAACAATTTGGAGGGAAAGGGCCTTGTCCGTGCCTTCCACCCAGAAAGGCCCGCCTCCGGGTTCTCCTTCATTTTTGACCATGCCGCAGACCCTCAGAGGCCGTTGCAGTCTCGAAAGGAGAAATCGGATCTTCTCTTTGCCGGTTCTCCTCGCGAAATCCACAGGCGGAATCAAAGAGAGCCGATTTTCTGCAAATTCCAGGATTTCTCTGAGTTCACGGCCGGTAGCGGTTTCGCTGGAGAGTCTTTCGAGATGGTGAAAAAGGGTGTTCTGTATCTCAACAAGATAGCCTCCAAGTGCCTTTTTATAAAGGGTGGTCTCGCCTCGGAGCCTGTCGGAAACAATATTGTCGATGTTCTTTACGAAGACGACGTCACCTTTTAAACGGTCGAGGTTTTCGATCAGGGCACCGTGCCCTCCGGGGCGAAACAAGAGGTCCCCTGCACCGTCCCGAAAGGGGTGATTATCTAAATCAACCGCAAGGGTGTCCGTGGAGGGTTCCTGAATGGATACGCCGATATCGAACCTTGTGCCGGTTCGCTCATAAGCGGAACGGACCTTTTTGAGGTGGTCTTTTACGTCGCATTCGTATTCGGGAGATACGGTAAAATGAACCCGTGCGACGTTGTTCGCATCCGATGCATAGGTCGAGGCTTCGACCAGGTGCTCCTCGAAAGGTGTGCGGGAGTGCCCCGGATAGCGGTGAAATGGGATCAAACCCTTTGGAATCCCCGAGAGATGGAGTCCTTTCGAGGTGAGCACATATTCCAGGATCGGCTTGAAATGATCGGTCTCCAATAGATTTTTAATCTCGAGGTCGTCACCGACGAGGGAGGATTTAAGGTCTTCGTAGAAGGCAAATGACTTGATGTTCCGTATGAATTCCCGGAAGTCGTGAAGGTCGGCATCATTTGTATCGGACCCTCCTAAAAGGCCCTCGGGTTCGAGGGTTTCATAGCGGCTGTTCAGAGAGAGCAGGGATTTGAACATCCGACTCGCAGCCCCTGAAGCGGGCACAAACTTCATGGCCCTCCCGGCGAGGGCGGCCCCTGTGTAAATCTCTTTCAGCCTCTCCAGTTCATTCCCGGAAAGGACCTTGATGCCGTCTCCGACCGTGCAGGTGCGGTTCAGTTTGGCATGGGGAAACCCCTTCTCAGAGGTTTTTATCTGAGAAATCACTCCTTCGGGCGTCATGCCCCGCTCTTTGATCTGCCGGAGATCCCGCCGGGTGAATAACGTGCCGGTCATACTCTTTGTCTCCATGACGGGCTGCGGTGCCCCTTTTTTTTGTGATCGGATTTTGGAAGAGAAGAAGGGGCTGACAGTCTGTTTGGCCCGCAAATTAGAATGCCATGCAAAATCCACGCAACAATTGGGGGAGGATATTGGAAAACTTCAGGTGTGTCAACAAATCAACTCAAATCAAGGTGTTGAGGGTTTAGATATGATGCTTCAAGAATCCCGGCGTGTCATAGATCCCCGGCCGATCGGGCGGGAAGAGGACAAGCGTTTTCATTTTTCATGAACCCTCCGTGGCTGAATGCGTTTCAAAAAGCTAAACAAATATAAAAAAAGGAAAAGGGCTTGTTAATTCTTGCATAATATCCTAACGTTAAAGCTTTGTAAAAAAATTTGCTTTGGATTATTCGATGTCCCCATTTGAAAATCGAAATCCCGAAATCTATACCGTGAGCGCCCTGACAGAAGAAATCAAGGGACTCTTGGAGGACCACTTCGATTTTGTCTGGGTGGAAGGGGAGATATCCAACTTCAGGGCGCCCTTTTCCGGCCACTATTACATGGTCCTCAAGGACGAAAGGTCACAGATCAGAACGGTGATGTTCCGTGCTCAGGCACGTGACCTCAAATTTGTTCCGGAAGACGGTATGAAGGTGATCTGCATGGGCCGCATCGGGTTGTACCAGCCCCGGGGGGAATATCAGATTGTCCTGGATTATCTGGAACCTCTGGGTATCGGGGCACTGGCGCTCGCCTTTGAACAGCTCAAGCGGAAACTGGCCGCGCAGGGGCTTTTTGATCCGGAGATCAAAAGATCCCTTCCCTTTCTGCCCCAGCGTGTGGCGGTTATTACGTCCCCGACCGGTGCCGCGATCCGTGATTTTCTGAAAGTCATACACCGTCGGTTCGCAAATATCGAGATCGTTATTGTCCCGGTAAAGGTCCAGGGCAGTGAGGCAGCCGGAGAAATGGTCTCGGCCCTGGAACTTATCAACAGGGAACTGGACGTGGATGTCATCGTGTTGACCCGGGGGGGCGGGTCGTTGGAAGACCTCTGGGCTTTCAATGATGAGAAACTGGCCCATGCCATCAGGGCTTCACGGATTCCCGTGGTATCTGCAGTGGGCCATGAAATCGATGTCACCATCTCCGATATGGCGGCTGATGTAAGGGCCCCTACGCCTTCGGCCGCCGCCGAGATTCTGGTACAGGAAAAGGAATCCCTGGAGGTGAAAATTGGAGAAATCAGGGAACGCCTCTTGTCCTCCCTGGATAACCTTTTTTTGTCTCTCAATCAGAGCCTGGCTTTTCTTTCAAAGGGACTTGTCGATCCGAGAAGGAGAATAACGGATACCTGGTTCCACCTGGAAGAACTCGGCACCCGGCTCATGAGGGTGATGAATTCACGAGTCCATGAAAGAAAGAAACAGTTGATTTCGGAAAACCGGGCGCTTTTCCTGAAATCTCCCCTGCACCTGTGTGAAGCCCTTGGTCAAAAGATTTCATATCAAAAGCAAGCCCTCTGTTTTTTTGTGACGGATCGGCTCAAGGAACGCCGTACAGCCTGCAACCTTCTTGAGGAGAAGGTCAGGGCACTAAGCCCCCTTGCCGTATTGAAGAGGGGTTACAGCATCACACGGAAGCTTCCGGAAAAGAAAATTTTGCGGGATGTTAAGAGTGTCGAAGAAGAGGATCGCGTGGACGTCACGCTGGCCGAAGGCACGTTGGAGTGCCGAATCGAAAGGGTCGTGAACAAATAAACTACTTGATGAAGCAATAAGGGAGACTTGTGAAAAGGATAACGCTATTAGCCATGATCTTTCTGGGGGTTTTCCCCTGTTTCTGCGTCGCCTCGGAACCTTCCGGGATCGAGGTGATGCTCTCTTCGCGGAAGGTCGCCCAGGGAGGGCTGGAATTTCTCAGCCTCGGCCTCAAAGAAGGGGAAAATCCGAAAGTGACCTGGCAGGGCAAGGAAGTCCGGCTGGTTTTCAGGCCTGAGAAAAATAAATGGCAGGGTTTTCTCGGAGCTGATTTGAGAGCAAACCCCGGGAGTTATATCCTGATCGTCGGATCCGTGCCCTCCGGCCGGAAGCGGTTGCTCGCCCTGGAGATCGTTGAAAAGGATTGGGGTGTGCGTCGGTTGACGCTACCCAAGAAGATGGTGGATCTGGATGCGAAAACCATCGAGAGGGCGCGGAAAGAGTCAAAGGTCATGAAAAAATTGTGGCACGTACCGGCCGACAGTCCTCTGTGGCGCGGGAAATTTTTGAAACCGGTGCCTGGAAAGGTGCTGGGACCTTTCGGCCGCAGGAGCGTCATCAACAACCAGCCCAGATCACCCCATTCGGGCGTCGACCTGCGGGGGAAAAAGGGTACGCCCATAAAGGCCACGAACCATGGGAAGGTCATCCTGGTAGCCGATCATTTTTTCAGTGGTCGCTCGGTGGTCCTCAACCACGGCGGTGGCATTCAAAGCATGTATTTTCATTTGGACGACATCACGGTTCAGAAGGATGACATGATCGAAAAGGGACAGGTGATCGGGCATATGGGAAGCACCGGTCGGGCTACCGGGCCCCACCTTCACTGGGGGATCCGGATGAACGGTGCTCGGGTCGATCCCATCAGCCTGACGGCCCTGAGCCGGCAACTGGAGGAGTAATGGCAGGAAAGAAATTCGACGAATTGATGGAGCGATTGGAAGAGATCGTCGATAATCTGGAGAAGGGGGACCTTTCCCTGGAGAATTCTCTCAAGAGCTTTGAAGAGGGCATGAAACTTGTCCATGTCTGTTCCAAAAAGTTGGAAGAGGCGGAGCGAAAAGTTACCCTGCTGGTTAAAGAGGCGGACGAAGGATATATACAGAAACCCTTTGAAACGGAAGACAAGGATGACATCTGAAAATGGATTTAAAAACCTATCTTAGCGATAAACGGATGATCGTGGACGAAGCCCTGGAAAAGATTTTCCCCCATATCGAGGACCCTTCGGCGGATATTGTGACGGCCATGAACCACAGCCTCTTTGCAGGAGGCAAAAGGCTGAGACCCATACTCTGCATGGCCGGGGCCGAGGCCGTGGGCGGAGAAGGACGGGCCGTGCTTCCCGTGGCCTGTGCCCTTGAACTCATTCACACCTACTCCCTGATTCACGACGATTTGCCCATCATGGACGATGATGATATGCGGAGGGGAAAACCCACGAACCACAAGGTGTTTGGCGAGGCCCTGGCCCTGCTGGCGGGGGACGGGCTTTTGACCGAAGCCTTTCACGCCATGGCCCTTCTGGATACCTCGGGAGGAGTGAACCCTCTGGCCCTATTGAAAGTTATCGCCCTGGTTGCCGAGGCGGTGGGATACCGGGGCATGGTAGGCGGTCAGGTCGTGGATATTCAATCGGAGGGCAAGGATGTGGATTTCCCCCTGGTGGAGTTTATCCATGCCCATAAAACCGGTGCCCTGCTTACCGTTTCCATCGCTTCGGGAGCCATCCTGGGAGGTGGAGACGATAACCAGGTCAAGGCCCTCACGGAATATGGCCGAAAAATAGGACTTGCCTTTCAGATCGCAGACGATATCCTTGACATTGAGGGAGACAGCGAGGAGATGGGCAAATCCCTCGGAGGCGATGTCGAGAAAAAGAAGATCACCTACCCTTTGGTTATCGGCCTTGAGCGATCAAAGGCGATCCAGAAAGAAATCATCGATCAGGCGCTTGAAACCTTGAAATCCTTTAATCGGAGCGCCGACCCCCTGAGACAAATAGCCGTGTACATCATTGAAAGAAAGAAGTGATGACAGAGAAAAAAGAATACCGTTTCCTGAACAGGATTGACAGCCCAGCCGATCTTAAAAAATTGAAAGTCGAGGAACTGGAGGAGCTGGCTTCTGAAATTCGTCAGGAAATCATCGAAACCGTGTCCACGACCGGCGGGCATTTGGCCCCCAGCCTCGGTGTCGTGGAATTGACCCTCGCACTCCATTATGTCTTTGACGCCCCCAAAGATAAGATCATTTGGGATGTCGGGCACCAGGCCTATGCGCATAAACTGATTACGGGTCGAAGGGACCGATTCAGGACCCTCAGGACCTATGAAGGTGTGAGCGGGTTTCCGAAGAGAGAAGAGAGTCCCTATGATGCCTTTGGTACCGGTCACAGCAGTACCTCCATATCTGTCGGTCTGGGCATCACCATGGCAAAGGCCCTGAAAAAAGAAAATGCCCGCGTCGTTTCCGTCATTGGCGACGGTTCCATGACCAGCGGCATGGCCTTTGAGGGCCTTAATCAGACCGGGCATACGGAAAAGGATCTCATTGTCGTGCTCAACGACAATGCCATGTCTATCGCCCCGAACGTGGGGGCCCTGTCTTCCTTCGTCAGCCGGAAACTCACGGGGCGCAGGGTGGTTCAGTTCAGGCGAGAGCTTGTCGATCGCCTGAAGTCTATCCCCGGGGTGGGCGACAATATCCTCAATCTCGCCCGCAAGGGCCAGGATTCCATTCTGTCTTTCTTTACACCCGGCATGCTCTTCGAAGCCTTCAAATTTCGGTATATCGGTCCCATCCAGGGACATCGCATGGACCTGCTCATCGAGACCTTCAAGAATACGCTCCATCTGGAAGGACCCTTACTGATCCATGTGCTGACGAAGAAGGGCAAAGGGTACGAACCGGCTGAAAAAGACCCGGCCCATTTTCACGGGGTGGGGTGTTTCGAGATCGCGACCGGTACGCCTCCGGAGACCTGCGGTGATCAACCCCCGAGTTATACGGAAGTCTTTGGCGATACCATGATCGATCTGGCAAAGACGAATGACCGGTTGTATGCCATCACGGCAGCCATGCCTGAGGGCACGGGTTTGAACCGGTTTTCGGAACTTTATCCGGAACGTTTCATGGACGCGGGCATTGCCGAACAGCATGCCGTTACCTTTGCGGCGGGAATGGCGACCGAGGGGTTGAGACCGGTCGTCGCCATCTATTCCACCTTCCTTCAGAGGGCCTACGACCAGGTCATTCATGATGTCTGCCTGCCCGATCTGCCTGTGGTATTCTGCCTCGATCGGGGCGGCTTGGTTGGGGAGGACGGCCCGACCCACCATGGCCATTTCGATATTACATATCTCAGGGGCCTGCCCAACATGACGTTGATGGCCCCGAAGGATGAAAACGAGTTCAGACACATGCTGTACACGGCCTTGGAACAGACCGGGCCCGTGGCGATTCGGTATCCCAGAGGCAGGGGTGTGGGCGTTCCCATGGATGAAAATTACCGGAAAATCCCTATAGGTGAGGCCGAGTTCCTGAAGGCCGGTAACGACCTGCTCATTCTTGCCTTGGGCAGCATGGTGAAGCCGTCCCTGGATGCGGCGGAATTGCTGAAGAAAGAGGGGCTTTCAGTCGGTGTGGTGAACTGCCGGTTCGTGAAACCACTGGATAAGCGTCTTGCGGAGGCTGTCGGACAGGCCGGCAGGATCCTGACAGTAGAGGAAAATATTCGCCAGGGGGGATTCGGGAGCGCTGTCTTGGAGTTGCTCAATGAGATGGGTATTCGGGATGTCTTGGTTCGAAGGATGGGGATTCCCGATAAATTCATCGAACACGGCCCCGCCCCCTTCTTAAGAGAGAAATACGGTCTGGATCGAGCCGGGATTTTGAAGGAGGCGAGAGATCTCTGCTGTCAAACCAAAACAGAATAAAATCAGACTGGATATCCTGCTCGTAGACAAGGGCCTTGCGGAAAGCCGGGAAAAGGCCAAACGGATCATCATGGCGGGCCTCGTGGAGGTCAACGGGGGCCGAATTGACAAACCCGGACATCCCACCCCTCTTTCATCTTCCATTGTGCTCAAGGCGTCCCATCCGCCTTATGTCAGCCGGGGAGGATTAAAGCTGAAAGAGGCCCTCAGGACGTTTTCCGTCGATGTTAAAGACAAGACGATTTTGGATGTGGGAGCCTCTACGGGCGGATTCACGGATTGTTTGCTCCAGCATGGCGCCAGAAGGATCATTGCCCTGGACGTGGGGTATGGCCAGTTCCATTGGAAGCTTCGAACGGATCCCAGGGTTCGCATCCTGGAAAAGACCAACGCCCGCTATCTCAAGCCTGATGATTTAAAAGAGGCCATTGATGGTGCGGTGATCGATGTGTCCTTCATTTCACTCAAGCTGGTGGTCCCACCGGTCTCGGAATGCCTGTCCCGACATGCCTTTATGATTGCCCTGATCAAACCCCAGTTTGAGGTGGGGAGGGAACAGGTGGGCAAAGGGGGCGTGGTCCGGGAACCGGCCCTCCATCGGCGGGTGGTTACCGATCTCAGTAAATTTTTCGAGCTGTCGGGGTGGTCCGTCATCGAGCATACCCCATCACCTATCCTGGGTCCGAAAGGGAACCGGGAATTCCTGATACACCTCGAAAGATAGACAAACCTCACCCTGTCAAAAATAAATCTCCCTTTATTCGCCTTCGCCAAAAGACCCTGTAGCTTGTACGGGGATGAATGGTAAGGTGAACGCATCGCAGTTCTTTAGAGCGAAAGCGGGCCGGCTTTGGCGAATCTCGCTTTTATGCCATGTGGCCCGCTGCTGGAAACTACATTTTTGACGAGTTTATATGCGAATTGTATGCGGCTGGGTTACAGTAGCGACCCTTAGTGTCCCCCGCGTTTTGAAGCCTTAATTGGATTCAGCTTAGCGCCCTTGGCTTCCTTCGAAGACTGAACATGAGTGGCCATACTGCAGGTTCCGAGTCGCCATTTGATGGCAGGATCGGGAAAAATCATGCAGAACTTGCCGGTGGGGAGATCCAGGACTTTTTGACAACCTTCGCACTGCTCAACAACAGGGTGGCAGGTCCCTCCGTTGAATGTACATCCTTGCTTGCTCATAAAAGAGCACTCCATCCCTTGCTTTACCGTTGCACAAACCATAATTGCACCACATCCTTTCTAATTATTTTTTATGAATCAGGGCAGCTCTATGCCCTATGAATGCCATTTTGTCAAGACAAAACGTTAATCACCGTCTTCAAAATGGTCAACTGTGTGACCGCATTTTTTGTACCGTTTTTTTATTTTATCAGTGAAATCCCCAGTTCTTTAAGTTGATCTGTGCCCACACCGGAGGGTGCTTCGGTCAGAAGACAGGTGGCGCTGGCAGTCTTTGGAAAGGCGATGATTTCCCTGATGGACTCTACTCCCGTCAGGATGGCCACCAGGCGGTCGAAGCCCAGGGCGATCCCGGCATGGGGGGGCGCACCGTATTTCAAGGCTTCCAGGAGAAAACCGAATTTTGCTTCGGCCTCTTCCTGGGATATCCCCAGGTTCCTGAACATCTTTTCTTGAATGGCCGTGTTGTGAATCCTGACGCTGCCGCCGCCGATTTCACTCCCATTCAGAACGATGTCATAGGCCCTGGAGCGCACCTTTTCGGGATGATTCTCCAGCTCCGGGAGGTCCTCATCCAGGGGGGCGGTGAAGGGGTGATGAACGGCCACGAAACGTTTCTCCTCGTCATCGTATTCCACAAGGGGAAATCGTGTGACCCAGAGCAGGGCATAATTTGATTTTTTGATAAGATCCAGGCGCCGGGCCACCTCCAGACGAAGCGCACCCAGGGCCTGATTGGCGATGCCGGAGGTGTCCGACACGATGAGAAGGAGATCGCCGGGGGCGGCCTCGAGTCTCTGATTGATCCGGTCTCTGGTTTGATCCTGGAAAAATTTATTGAGGGAAGATTGCCATCCCTTTTCGTTGACCTTTGCCCAGGCCAGACCCTTGGCCCCATGATCGGCGGCTACCCGGGTGAGTTCGTCGATGACCTTCCGGGAAAATTTCGGACCGCCCTGCCTGACGTTGATGGCCTTGACCACGCCGCCTGATTCAATGACGCTCTTGAAGACCCGAAAGTCGGAGTCTTTGGCAAGATCCGTGATGTCTTTCAGTTCCATCCCGAAGCGGACATCCGGCCGGTCGGTCCCGTAACGGTCCATGGCCTCATGGTATTCCATTCGCGGAATGGGCAGCTCGATTTCCATGCCCATGACCTCCCGGAATATCGCCTGAAGCATGCCTTCAACCGTACCCATGACCTCTTCCTCGTCGGCGAAGGCCATTTCCATGTCCACCTGGGTGAATTCGGGCTGTCGGTCGGCCCGGAGGTCTTCGTCCCGGAAGCAGCGGACGATCTGATAATATCGGTCAAATCCGCCGATCATCAGGAGCTGTTTGAAGAGCTGGGGTGACTGGGGAAGGGCATAGAAAAGCCCTCGGTTGACACGGCTGGGGACCAGGTAGTCTCTGGCGCCTTCCGGGGTGCTCTTGGTCAGAAAGGGGGTCTCGACCTCGATGAACCCCTTGTCATTCAAAAAGTTCCTGACGCTGGCGGCCGTGAGATGCCGTTTGCGGAAATTCTCGAAGACACGGTTTCTACGGAGTTCAAGGTAGCGGTATTTGAGGCGGAGAGACTCCGAGCCGTCCACCATCCCGTCCACCTGAAAGGGCGGTGTCTCCGTCCTGTTGAGGATCTTCAATTCCCGAACCTTCAGCTCAACGGCGCCTGTCGGAAGACTGGGGTTTTCCTGACCTTCTAACCGGGGCACCACCTCACCTTTGACGGCGACGACCCATTCATTCCTGAGGACATGGGCCCTTTTGTGACTCTCTTCCTCCACCTGGGGATCAAAGACGATCTGGGTGATGCCTTCCCTGTCTCGGAGATCGATAAAGATGAGATTGCCCAGATCTCTCCGGGTGTTGACCCATCCCATCAAGAGCACCTCACGGCCGATGTCTTCGGCGCGCAGGCTGCCGCAATCATGGGTTCGCTTCCAATCGTCCAGTCTGTCAATGGTTACTTTTTCGGTTTCGTTCATGGTTTTTGCCCATCTAGATAGAACGAATTCAAAAAAAGTCGAATTCGTCAAATATTATTCTTCAAAAAAACGTATGAGTTTAGCCTTTTGGGAAAATAAAGGTGCTTGGTCATGGCAATATCTTTTCAAAAACGAGGGCCTAAGGGGAAATTCGATGAAAACGGTGCAACGAGGGCGGCGATGAACCTCCGGCATTCAACCCTCGCGCAAAGACTTGCATGGCATTGTGGAAGATGCGCTTCGCCCGCCTTGGCGAAGATCTTTTGCGGATTCCCGGGCAACGTTTTTTTCGTTTTCGAAAAGAGATTGCCATGACCCATCCATGGCTGAATTCGGTTCAAAAAGCTAAACAGTTATAAAAATTTCCACCGGCCTTTCCGGTGGGAAAAAACAGGGTGATTTCTAACAATCAGTTTTTACAAATACGATAACGAATACTATCAATAAGATTCCGGGAATCCGTCACATGAGATTTTTCAGGTTTTCTTCGAGATTATCCAATGCCACTTCGACCTGGTCCTTTGTCTCCATGTCTCTCAGAACCCCTTTTCCCGAGGCCAGTTCATTTTCGCCCACCATGAGCACTTTTCGGGCTCCCAGACGGTCGGCCCGCTTCATCTGGGCCTTGAGGCCCTTGGAGGCGTATTCCATTTCAACCCACAGACCCGATTTTCTGAGCGTATTGACCCAGGTGAAGGCCTTTTTCCCGGCATCCTCGCCCAGGGCGGCCACAAAAAGATCCGGAGGGGGCACGACCGGTTCCCGGTCTTCCCGCAGGAGACTGACCAACCTTTCCACGCCGATCGCAAAGCCTATGGCCGGGTGATCCGGTCCGCCCAGTTGGCGGACCAGGCCGTCATATCTCCCGCCGCCGGTCACGGCGTTCTGGGCCCCCAGTCTGTCGGTCTGGATCTCGAAGGTGGTCCGGTTGTAGTAGTCGAGCCCCCGAACCAGTTTGTGATCCACATGGAAGGGAATTCCTGACCTTTTGAGATAGTCCTGAAGAACCTGAAAGTGTTCTTTGCAGTCAGCACAGATGAAATCAAGGATGGACGGGGCCCCTGTAACGACTTCTTTGCATTTTTCGACCTTGCAATCAAAGACCCGGAGGGGATTGGTCTCCACCCGGCGCTGACAATCGGCACACAGCTCAGAGGTGCTTTGATCGAGATATTTCCTGAGTTCCTCTCGGAAGCGGGCCCGGCATTCGGGGCACCCCAGTGAATTGATCTGAAGGGAGAGGTCCGTCATTCCCAGTGTGGTGAAAAGGTACATGGCCATGACGATCAGATCCGCATCGGAACGGGGACCGGGGTCCCCGAAGATTTCCACGTCGATCTGGTAAAACTGCCGGAATCTGCCCTTCTGGGGGCGTTCGTGCCGGAACATGGGCCCGATGGTGAAGACCTTCTGGACCGGGCTTTGTTGGTAGAGCTTATGCTGAATATAGGCCCGGACGAGTGAGGCCGTGGCCTCGGGACGCAAGGTCAGACTCTCCCCCTTGCTGTCGGGGAAAGTGTACATCTCTTTGCTGACAATGTCGGTATCCTGGCCGATACTCCGGCTGAAGAGCTCCGTCCTTTCGAGGAGCGGAGGTTTGATTTCCTGATAGCCGTAGCGCCTGAAAACCTCTCTCGCCTTCGCTTCGAGCCATTGCCAAGTGCCCACCTCTTCAGGTAGGATATCTTTGAAACCCTTTAAGGCCGTAAATTCCAAGAAAAATAGTCTCCTTTTTCAGATTTGTGGCACTTCTAGCAGAGCCCTTCCTGTTTCGTCAATACTTTTCCCGCAAAATAGGGGGCCGGATCTTATTCGCTGTTAAAAACCTGGTCCTTAGGGCGAGTCGAAGATCCCGTTTTGCGGGAGTCAGAGACAGTTGGCTATGCCGGAAAAATGAAAGGCAGCCGTGGGATGCTTAAAATGTTAGTCGTGGCATGCGGCCTTAGCCGTTAGGGGTTAGCCCAAAGCCGGGCACTCTGGACCCGGATTCTTTATTCCACTTCTATCTTGGTAGCCTTTTGGGTGCCCTTGGAGGCGGCCTTTTTTTCGACGTCCTCGATCTTTGCATCCACCAGTGATTTCAAGGCCTTGAGAAATTCCAGACGGGAACGGTTCATATGGGTGAAGAAGGCCGATTTCCCGCCGGTCATTTTTTCAAGATCCATAAAGAAACGCCCCACGGGGCAAATGAATTTCTCATTGTCCTGTTTTTCATTATCCATGATCCTCTCCTTTGAAAATGATGCTCAGATCCTGCCCTTCCAGGCGGGCCTTGATCGATTGAGATGCGGCCACCTGCCTCGGGAGGAGGATATGACGTTTAAAGCTTCCCACTCGGACTACCAGTTCCTCGGAAACCTTGTTCAGTTCGACATCGGATTTGGCGACAAAGGGGAGCCTGATTTCCAGACGGTAATGATTGTCTTCTTTTAAGAGATGATAGGGTTCTCCCCGGAAAAAGCGATCCAAGGGGTTTCTTTCTGCATAGATCTCATGGGATAGCATCTCGAGCCGTTCATATCCAAGGATCTCTCCCTTGAACAGGTTGACGGGGAAGACGGGAATCGGGGTAAAAATCTCCCGGGCCTTCTTGATATGCCGGTGCTGGCTCTCTTTCCATACCTGAAAATAGCTGTCTTTTACACCCTCGGGCAGAATCCGGTTCATGATGATACTATCGATATTCATTTTGTAGAGACTGAAATACATGAAGGCTCTCTGGGTCTCCTTGAGCACGATTTTTTCCGGATTGGTCACGAGGCGGACGGAGGTGGTCTCCGGATCGGTCAGGATTTGATCCACGCCTCTCAACCTCTGAAAAAGGTCTTCGATGGCGTCAAAATAGTCATTTCCGGGAAGGGGGACGTCATATATCTTTTTTGCTACGGGGCGTAAATATTTTGCCAGGGTTTTTTCGAGTCTGAAGAGTTTTTTGATGTACCACTCCAACGTGGTAGGAATACTGATAAATCGGATAGATTCTCCGGTGGGGGCGCAGTCGAGGATGATGACATCAAATTTGTTTTCTCTGGCATAACGATTGATGTATAGAAGCAGGCTCACTTCTTCCATGCCGGGGAGGATGGCCAGTTCTTCAGCCAGGATCTCATCCAGCCCGGTGGTGTTCAGCAGCATAGAGAGATACTTGTGGATATCCCCCCAATTTTTGCTGATCTCTTCCTGTATGTCCAGTTCCTGAATCCAGAGGTTTTCACGAATCGGGACGGGCCTGCCTTTGTTCTGATCGAGCAGCCCACTATCCAGATCAAAGATGTCCGAAAGGCTGTGGGCGATGTCCAGGCTGAGGACGACCGTTCTCTTCCCTATCTCGGCCGTCCTGATGCCCGTAGCTGCGGCGATGCTCGTCTTACCGACCCCGCCTTTCCCTGCAAAAAAGATGATTCTCATGGAAACCCCCTCAAAAGAGGCGTTCATTGCGCTAAAGTATTTCGAATATTCTAGCACGAGGAAGGTCGTTTGGAAACTCCGGGGCGTCTTTTAAAGCTCGGGCTGGAGCCCCCGGCATTTGGCGAAGATCTCATGCGGATTACCGGGCAACGTTTTTCGTTTTTGAAAAGAGGTCCCCACGACCTGCACGCTTATACTTCTATATTGTGGTTACGATTTTGTTGCCCCATATTATTTATGAGGATTATTCGCTGTTAAAAACCTGGTCCTTAGGGGCCAGTCGAAGATCCCGTTTTACGGGGGTCAAAGACAGTTGGCTATGCCGGAAAAATGACAGGCAGCCGTGGGATGCTTGAAATGGTGTTTATGGCATGCTGCCTTAGCCGTTAGGGGTTAGCCCAAAGCCGGGCACTCTGGACCCGGATTCTTTACTGGGTGGGTTTACCGGCCAGCGAAAGGGTCCCGGCAGCGATTTTTCTATCGCCTGCGGAGGCCGATACCTGGAAGAGGAACATTTTCCCGTAGCTCTTTCTGAGTTCGGACTCCAGCATAAGCGTCTCGCCCGGTTCGGCAGTGGAGGGGTATTTCATGTTCACATTGGCCAGAAACAGGCGCTCCATGGCCTTCGGGTCGGAATTCCCATTGTCATGCCGCCGGGTCAACCCCAGAAGGAGCCCGCTCGTCTGGGCCAGGGCCTCGGAGACGAGCACCCCGGGCATGATCGGTTGTCCCGGAAAATGGCCGGAGAAAAAATACTCGTCCGGTGCCAGGTCTTTTTCGGCCAGAATGCGTTTCCCCGGTTCGAAATCCACGACACGATCCACGAACAAAAAGGGTTCGCGGTGGGGAAGTATTTTACGGATCGTTGCCGGGTCATGCCATTGAAATTTTTCTATGACCTTTTTCAATCCCTTCAGGTTTCCGGTGACCTCAAACAGGATATTCCGATCCACCCATCGCAGGGTTCTCGATAACACGGCTCCGGCGCCGACCTCGACGAACCGGGTCTGTCCATCACGGTTCAGCTCCCTGATCAATTCGATCCATCTGACCGGGCGGTTTAATTGATTGGCCATCACTTCTTTCACATCCCGTTCATGGATAACAGGTTCCAAAGAAGAGTAGGAAACGAGCGGAACCCGGGGCGATCCCATGTCCCATTTTTCGATTTCCCCAAAAAAACGCTGTGAGCCCTTTTCCATGAACCGGGAATGATAGGCGATTTGCGCAGGAAGGATATAGGCGTCAAGGGCGCCTTCTTCGAGGGAGAGCGCCATGGCCCTCTTGACCGATGATGAGCGGCCCGAAATGACCGTCTGGCGAGGGGTGTTCAGGATGGCGATACCGACGCCCCCGACTAGACGGCAGATCTTCTCGATGGGTTCGGGGGCGAGCCCGAAGATCACCGCCATGGAACCTTCCGTTCTCCGGCCTTCCTCTAGAAGGATTCGGCCCGCCCGTTTTACGACGAGGAGACCTTTCTCAAAGCCGTAACATCCCGCTGCGTAAGCGGCCGCATAAAAGCCGGAACTGTATCCCGTCACGACGTCGGGGCAAATCCCATGCCTATTTAAGAGATCGGTCAAAATACAGGACACGGTATAAACAGCCATCTGGGCGTTCAGGTCCCGGTTAAGTTCGTCTTCGGGACCATCGAAACAGAGCCGGCTGAGAGAAAACCCCAGACGACGGTCGGCCCGTTCGAATAATCTTCTTGCGTCGGGGTAGTGCTCGTAAAGATCAAGGCCCATGCCTACCCTCTGAGATCCCTGGCTCGGGTATAGGAAAGCGATGCGATGGGTCACGTTAATTCCTGTAGACGGTGCCTCCTATATCGTCGATAAGCTGTTGCAGTTTCTTTATCTTCATTTCGGCCTTGGCCCGTAGTCTTTCGTTTTCAGTCCCTGCGGCTGCCTTTTGATAGGCATCCCTGGCTATGGAAAATAAACGATCTTTTTGCATGGTCTGGTTGTCCCGTTCCCCAAGGAGGACACAACCGTCTCCCAGTGTGATGAGATATTCGGGCGTATCAGGGGAAAAATAAAGGGCCTTCTTGATGCTCCTGACGGCCCTTGTGGGGCTTTTATTGATCACGAGACATTTGGCCGCCACATAATAGGGTTCGGATCGATAGGGGTCGATTTTAAATAATCGAATGGCGGTCAAATAGGGGGTCATGACCGCAGCCTTGTAGCTCTTGTCCCCTCTCGCCTTGAGGTCTTCACATTTTTCAGCTTGGGCCTTGGCCAGGAGAATATTCAATGGAAAATTACCCGGATTCGAGGCGGCCGGACCCGTGAGCAATCGGATGACTTCATCATATTTCTCTTCACTAAAAAGGGCCCGGGCCTGGATGAGGGGGTCCGCAGGGGGTGACGGAGGGGCTGCGGGCTGCATAGCGGGCTGTTCAGTGCTTTGGGATTGCTCCAGGGGTGCCGACTGTTCTGTTTCCTCGCAATGACCCGGGAAGGGAGCAGACACCAGGATTATAACAGCGAGGGCCGGGACAATGTTTAATGATCGGAAGAATTTTTTCATTGTTGTTCTCCTTTTAATATGCAAAACGGGTATCATTTGAAGGCTTGTAAGACCGGGAGACTCGACTTTTCTGTGAGTCTGTTCAATGACCGGAGTAGCAAAGAAGCCTAAACCATAGATCCTGGTTTCCATGTTAAAAAAAAGGTTACCTTTGATCGGGCAACTCAAGATCGAAAATCCCCTCCGGCAAGGGCTCGTTGATGGATTTGAATTCCAGGGTGATCGTCGTCACGTCCCCTTCCTTTTCCATGACGGAGATTGAGACAGGTAGCCAGGATTCCGGGTCCAGGAGAACCTCAATCCGGTCGATATGCTTTTCCGCGCGCCCTGATTTTGGTTTTAAATGGAGACGGTAGAGCCCGGAGGGCCTTTCCGGGGAGAGCACGATGTCATAGTGTTCGGCCATCTCGTCAAGGCTTCGGCCCACGCCGAAGTTCTTGTTGAGGACGTCCCTCCCGATATATCTCTCTTCGTATTTCGACCATTTCGGGTAAAAAAGGGTGATCCACCCGCGTTTCAGCAGGACCTTTAAGGGCACCGGTTCGGTCACTTTAAAAAGCATTTTGCCCGAAATGTCAAAAAAAATCATGCCCCGTGAACGGAGAGGCTCTTCGAGTAGAAGCGTCCTCTTCGTTTGCTCGAAGGCGGCCACAAAGGTTTTCAGGTTCTTTTCTCTTCCTTTGGCCTTTTGAAGCACCTGTTGGAGTTCGGATTCGGGTTTCTTTCCGGCATCCGCAGGGAACGAAACCCCGGGAAAAAGACACAGGACGAGACCTGTCATGAACAAAATCTTCAAACCTGTGGAGATCTCTCTTTTCATGGCGCGGCCGTCAGTACTTTTTTCCAGGCCCTGCGGAAACCGTAGTTCTGGATGCCGTAGAAAAGGGCGTTTCGTGTGAAGGGAAAGAGCCTCGTCAGAATGGATCGATATCCGTAGAGCCTTTTATAGGTCCAGTTGAACCCCTCTTGCAGTTGTTCCGGAGTCATCTTTAAGGGCTTGAAGACCACGTGATTCATGTCGTACTTTTCCCAGTCAAAATGAAGTATCCGGCCCTGACGCATCAGACTTTCCTGGATGCGGGTTCCGGGGAAAGGGGTGAGGACGGAGAAGAGGGCGGCCTCTATATGGGCCTTGTCAATGAAACGCAATACATCGGAGAATACGGAGGGATCGTCTCCATCCGTACCGAAGATGAAAGAACCCTGAATTCCGATGCCGTGATCATGGATTTTCCGGACGGCTTCCCGGTATTCCGCCGAATGGTTCATGGATTTTCCGATAGCCTTGAGGTTCTCTTGGGAGAGGGATTCAAAACCGATGAAAAGCCCCGCGCACCCGCTTTTTTGGGCCAGATCCAGGAGTTCTTCGTCTTCGACCATGCTGAGGGAGGCCTGGCTGAACCATTTGATCTTCAGGGGGGCCAGGGCCCTGAAGAGTTCCTTGGCATAGGCATGTTTGCCCGCGATGTTGTCGTCCACAAAAAACACGAAGCGGCCCTTCATCCGGCCCACTTCATCGAGCACGTCCTCAACGGGACGTACCCGATAAGTCCTGCCGTAAAAGGAGGTCACGGAACAGAATTCGCAGTCAAAAGGGCATCCCCGGGTCGTCTGAAGGGTGTTCATAAAAAAGTAGTCCTTCGGGTTCAGAAGATCCCGCCGGGGAATGGGCTGGATTTTGAGTTCGTGTCTCACGTCTGTTTGGTAAACGGGCTTGAGACGGTTGTCTTTTAAATCGGCCAGCACCCGGCCCCAGGTCCCTTCCGCCTCTCCGAGGACCACGGCATCGGCATGCGCCATGGCCTCGTCCTTCATCATAGTGGGATGAATACCCCCCAGCACGACGGGGATCCCCTTTTCTCGGTATTTGTCGGCTATTTCATATCCCCTTACGGCCAGAGGGGTCATTAGCGTGATGCCCACCAGGTCGGGGGCCTCCGAGAAATCCAGTGTGGTCACGTTTTCATCGACAATCGTGATGTCCCACTCGTCGTCGGTCAGGGCGGCGAGAGTCGTGAGTGAGAGATAGGGGAAACGAAAATAGATCTGCCCCCAGAGGCTGCCGTTCGGCCATTTGGGAGCAATTAGCAGGAGTTTCATGTAATCCTTCCTTATGAAATGGGATCAGGGCAATACCATTGATCCGGATAGCTTCGGATGATTTTTTCAAATACCCGGGCCGTCCTTTCCAGGTTTTCCCGGACGGGATCGTCCGACTCATTTTTTGTCAAAATCGATACGGCCTCTTCCAGGACACCTAGATACCGGCCGTCAGGCCTCCTGAGAACGAAGGCCGGGATGAGGGCCGCACCCGAGTTCATGGCGGCCATAACAGGACCCACCGGGAAGCGCACTTTCCGGCCTAAGAAGCGTATGGGAACGCCGCGGCCGAAGAAGTCCCGATCCCCGATCGTGGCCAGTACGCCGTTTTGGCGAAGGTGACGCAATACATTGATGGCGGAGAAGGGGGACTGGTCCATCTCGATGACCTTTATCCCTTTGTCCTTCCTGATGCGATTGACGAGGGCGTTTGTGGCCGAGGTGTTATGGGCCAGGGCTACCACGGCGAGAGGATAGTCGGCCAGTCTCATCATGGTACCGCCGAATTCCCAGTTCCCGACGTGTGCAGAAACAAGAATCGCACCCCGCCCTTGGGCCAGGGCGTCGCGGAGGATTTTTTCGCCCTCGATGTGAGTGAAGAATCGCCCTATTTTGTGTGCCGGCAACTGGGGAATCAGGAAGAAGTCGACCATGTAGTGCCCGTAATTCAGAAAGTTCCGGCGGACCGTTTTTCTGATGACCTTATCCCCGGGGGGGCGATTCAGGGCCAGGGAAAGATTTTGTGCCAGACCCCTGCGATCCCTTCGGGAAAAGGCATAGATAATCATGACGACGATTTTGCTCAGGGCATGACAGAGCCCTATGGGGAGATATCGGGTCGTGAAAAAGATCGCATAATAGGAAGCCGGATGATCAAGGATATGTCGTCGCATTCAATTCGTCCATAAATAAAATCTTTTAAACAAAGGACCCATACTCCAGGTCCAGGTTTTTTTTGATGGCTTTCCGGACCGTTGCCATGAGTTCGTCTTTCCGGTCCTCACCAAAGGATCCGGGGTCGATCACGTCTCCCACGACGACCTCGATCTTTCCCGGCATCAGGGCCAGGGTACCCTTGGGCAGCACGAAGCGACCGCCGTTGACGGTCACGGGAAGAATGGGCGCCCCGGTACCGAGGGCGATGACGCTCCCCCCCTTGTGGAACCTCTGAAGCCGACCGTTCCTGCTCCTTGTGCCTTCGGGAAAAATCACAACGGATACCCCTTTCCTGATCTTTTGGGCGGCTTCCCGAAGCCTTTGGGTCGTGTTCTCCCGGTTCCCCCTGTCGATATAGACGTGTCCCATCCGTTCCAGGGCATAGCCGAAGACCGGCATTTTTTTTATTCCCGATCGTATGACCCATCTCAGTTGAAGGGGGAGCTTTCCGATTAGGGCCCAAATATCGAAGAGGCTCTGGTGATTAGACATGACCACATAAGATCGTCCCTTTTCGATCTTTTCCCCGCCCTTGACGGTGACCCTGGCACCGGCTAGAAAGACGTTGAGAAGAGACCAGAACTTACCAATGTAGTGGACCACATTGCCTTTCCTGTCCAGGGGAGAAATAGCAATGATGATCAGGGCGAGTACCAGGGTATTCAGAATCAGCGACATCAGATAGAAGGGCCGGATCAGAGGATACAGGACCCAATAGAAAATGGTCTTCAATGGTTGGTTTCTCCTGTCTGACAAGTCATCTTATACAACCTCAGCATTGGACTCCGAGGCTTCGCCTTGGAGTCATTGATGGAATGAACTTCACAATGTAACCTTATGTTCATGCTTATTTAACAGGTGCATCATTTTCAGTTAAAAAAAAGTCGCAAATTCCGCCGGCACACTTTGCAATAATTTTCCATGAAGTAAATTGGGAGGATTCAAACGAATGTCATTACTCGAACTCTGCAAGATCCGGATAATATCCTCTTTCGGATAACATATTCAGTCCCTTTTCGTCTCCTAAAAATCACTTTACATCCTTGGGCCTCTGCGGGTAGTCTTTCGGTCGGCACCTCTTGCCTCCGCCCTTCAGGACCACGGATAAACCTAATATTTACAGCCTGAAGTCACTAAATGTCAAATCCGACGTAAAGGTCGTCTTTTCGCCTATGATGAACATGATTATATCTCGCAGATATTGTCATCGATCGTTCCATCGGCGGCAGAAACAGGCTCCTGGTGGTTGAGTGATATGAATAGAAATCTTTTTGCAATATGGGCATGCATCCTGTTGGGCGGGTTCCTTCTGTGCCCCCTTCAAGGATGTTCAGGTAAATACACCATCCCACCTTCTAACCGGTATGCTCCTTTTGAAGGAGAACTCAGTCAACACAGCCGTGTCATCCGGGCCGACAGGGATCACGTCTTTCGGATTATCACGGACTCGGAAATTTTCAAAAATCTATGTCCGAAAGGGACCGTCGTGACCTTCGTAACCCCGGGATCCTATCGTGTCGGGACCCTCATCAATACGAAGATCGAGCATCTCTTTCGACTGGAATGGATTACGCGGGTCGAGGAAGTCGTCCCCGGGGAAAAGACTCGCCTCCGGTTCCTCGACGGCTTTTTTGCCGGCGGCACAGAGATCTGGGAGTTCGAGGTCCTGGATACGGGTACACGGGTCACTCAGACGATCATCGTTCGGCCCAGGGGGATACTCCGGAAAATGGCCTGGTATCTAAAAGTGAGAACCCGGCATGATGTCATGGTGGAAAAGTTCCTGGATAATTTGAAGCAGTTTGCGGAAACGCCCCCCCCGGAAACGGTCACATTCATGTTTGAGAGCCCTTCGTGCTCTTTGTATGCGTGGCAAAATAAATTTTTAAAGGCTCTCATTTAGATGAAACCACCCGATCCCTGCATCCTGTGCGGTTCAAAAACGTTTCGGCTCATATTCCAAAAAAATGAGTGGCGCTACCTTCGCTGCCGGAACTGCGGGCTGGTGCACCTCTTTCCGCGGCCCTCTCAGGAAGACCTGAAGGAAAATTATAATCACTATCTGCCCGCAAGTCCCCGGGAAATCGAAGACTGGGCAGAGATGATGAAACCGATCATCTCAAAGTCGGCGGACCTGGTCGATGCCCGTGCGGGATCGCACGGAAAACGGCTCCTGGATATCGGGTGCGGATACGGATTTTTTCTCTCGGAGATGAAGGCGCGGGGGTGGGAAGTGGAAGGCATCGAGATATCTCCGCCCGGCAGAGAATATGCCCGGAGCACTCTCGGTTTAAATATCCATTCGAAACCCCTGGAGGGCCTGGGACTCCCGGAAGACACCTTTGATGTCATCACCCTTTTCTATGTCATCGAACACCTGATGAACCCACGGGATATCCTGACGGAGGTTCGCCGCATTCTGAGGCCTGACGGGCTGCTTCTCTTGCGATGGCCCCATACGACCCCGATCGTGAGACTGCTGGGTCCCCTGGCAAAACGCCTGGATCTCTACCACACTCCTTATCATCTCTTTGATTTTTCGCCCGTCACTATAAAAACCCTTTTGAAACTTACCGGCTTTGGAGAAATAGAGACCCGGATAGGAAGTTACACCCGGCCTCCGGACAGACTGGGCCGTTGGTGCTCGGCGTTTTTCGGAGGGTTCGGGGAGGCGCTTTGGGGTCTTACGCGCGGCAGGGTCCTGTTACCAGGGGTGAGTAAAACGACTTTGGCGGAAGACGACCACAGAAAATCCCATAGAATTTAAGAGGGCGATTTTCCGGTTTCTCGCCCCGTAGGGAAGGTGACCGTGACCTGTCCCCAGGGATGGCGAGGATTCCGTCCAGGAGAGCGAGATTAATGGCCAGTCCCATTATAATGCTGATTGACAAAGTCCTCTCAAAGTAATACTATTACCGGTAATACTTATTACTGGAGGTTTGACAATGAGAGTTACCACAAAGGGCCAAGTCACAATTCCTCTGAAAATTCGTGAAAAGTTGAGGATCAGTCCGACTTCCGAAATCGATTTTGTCGAAGAAAAAAGCCGCGTCTATATTGTGAAGAGAAAGGGGAACGATGCCGCAACCCGTAAGTTTCGGAAACTGAGAGGGACGGCCACCGTCAAGATGACAACCGATGAAATTATGGCTTTGACCAGAGGAGATCGATGAAAGGGGTTCTCGTTGATTCAAATATTGTCCTGGATGTCTTTCTGAATGATCCGAAATGGGCAGATTGGTCTGAATCTAAACTTGATGAGTATGACCAACATGGGATTTTATATATCAACTCAATCATTTATTCCGAAATCTCCATTGGTTTTGATAGGATAGAGGACCTGGAATCTGCAATTGCCAAAGCTGGCTTTCAGATGTTGGAAATATCCAAAGAGGCACTGTTTTTGGCCGGAAAAGCTTATATTAAATACAAAAAAAGAAAGGGCACAAAAAGAACCCCGCTGCCTGATTTTTATATCGGTGCTCAAGCGGCCGTCCTGAATTTAGATTTAATGACAAGAGATGTCTCCAGATATCAATCATATTTCCCAACTGTAAAATTGATAACTCCGTAAGATTGCCCTCTCAGCAGCATCGAACGCGGCAAACCAGGCGACCGCTGCCCTCACCTGCGCGCCGAATTGAGCTGGCGGAGCCGGGAATAAGGAGAAGAACATGATCTTTGGTTAAAGGACACAATTTTCAAAAAGAAGTAAACAGGAGTGCCATCATGAAAAAGTCTTTTGGCGCCAAAACGCTTATTTTCCCAACACCGGTCTGGTGTGTCGGCTCGTACGACGGGAAAGGCAACCCGAATGTTATGACCATTGCCTGGGGCGGTATCTGTTGTTCCAAACCGCCCTGTGTGACCATTTCTCTTCGCAAGGCCACTTATACCTATGGCAATATCATGGAAAGAAAGGCCTATACCCTCAGCGTGTCGTCTGAAAAATATGCCAAAGAGGCCGATTATTTCGGTATCGCATCAGGTCGAAACACGGATAAATTCAAAGAAACCGGTCTTACCCCAAAGAAATCGGAACTTGTCGATGCCCCATATGTGGAAGAATTCCCCATGATTTTGGAATGTAAGGTGATTCATCATCATGAAATAGGTTTGCATACCCATTTCATCGGCGAGATTTTAGACGTCAAGATAGAAGAAAGTCTGTTGACTGATGAGCACGAGCCGGATATAGAAAAAATTCGCCCCCTTGTCTACAGCCCCGAAGTAGGTAAATATTATGGTGTCGGCAAGTTCATCGGTAAAGCGTTTGACATAGGGAAGAAAAAATAACCATCAAATTTTGTAACTGTTTGGTTCTTTGAGATGCATTCAGCTATGGATGGGTTATGATCAAGAACCTCTATTTTTTTTAAAAGGCTCAATTCATGCCAAATATGAAATATTGAATGACCGGCATGCGGTGACGTCGGTCACAAATTGACAAGAGGTCAAGATATGTTCCAGATAACGGAAAAGGCAGAGGAGAAGATTAAGGAGATCTTCGAGGACAAGAAAGATAATCTCGTCATCCGAATTTTTCTGACTGAAGGCGCGTGCAGCAGCCCCATGCTGAGTCTGGGGCTGAGTGAGGCCCGGGAAGATGATGAAGTTATAGATAAACACGGAATGACTTATTTGGTCGAAAAACAACTCTTTGATGAAGCGAAACCTATTACGGTAGATTTTGTGGAAGGCATTCTGCGGGCCGGGTTTTCGATTCAATCGAGTCTTGAACTGGAAGGGGCGGGATGCGGGTGCTGAGCGGTTTATTCGGCTTCGCCAGAATCCCTTGTAGCTTGTTGCAGGGATGATCAGCCTTCGCCAGGGGCTTCGGCCCGACAATGATGGCGAGACGAACCACGGCGAAGCCCGTCAGAGCGAAGACGGGTTGGTTGCGCCGTAATTCCGCGTGATACCCCGTCACGCCATGGCGTGACTGCGGGGAGCTTCATTTTTTTCATTAACCGCAGACCCACGCAGACAGCCGCAGACAAAAAGTCGGCCGACATGGCCGACTTTTATCTGTCATGCCCTTCGGGCAAGAAAACGTCGGTAAAGTTCCTTTTCGCGAAGAGAATGGTCCTTTCCTTCGGCCGTGTCGGCCGGAGGAAAAGTCTGCGCCCGTCTGCGGTTAATCATTCTTTTTATCTGTAAGCCGATATTTCAGCTTTGGACAATGGCCCTTATTTTGGCACTTTTATCAAATGATCACTGACCGACTCTTGCTGTGACTCTGGCTGTACTCTGGCCGCGGCTCTTTTTTGACTCTGCCCCGACTCTGCCCCTGACTGCGCCTTTGCCCAACCTTTTAATGCAGGAGCTTGGCTCCCTTATCCGGAGTTTCTTTGCTAACCGACACTATTCCGTTGCTAAATCCCTATCGATCGAAGCCATCAGCTCAAGAGTAAAGGGAAGTAAAGGGGTAAATAATTGTTGATTTCAACATTTGTTGAAAATGCCATTTACGACGAATTTTATCAAAGGCAATGACGAGAATTGCCATCATTTCATTACCTGAAGTGGGCAGGTGTCAGAGAATTTGGAGATGAGGCAAGCGATACCAGGTTTGAGAAACCAAGATTTCTATGGCGTATTATTCTCTTATAACAGGTTAGGGTGAGGCTGTGATATATAGCAGTGATCCCAGATTTTATCCCGGTGTAGTGGCCACAAGATTTTGTCACCTATGAGCTGATGCATTCGTTCGGTATGATTAATCTAAATGTGCCTTTTGGGATTAGAAATAGGAAAATTATCCTTTAACGCTAAAGCATTAAACCTCCGGGACAGTTGTAAGGACGCCGCCCGCCGGTGGCGGTTCTGTAATCGCCTGCCTGTTCGTTTCGCGAATCAGCCTTTCTCCATTGACTTCATCCCGGTCCCGGCGCTCCATATCCGGTAGCGCACCTCGGCACCCTCAGGCACATACACGACCACTGGCAAGCGGCTGTTGTAACGAATAAGGTAGGGCTCTCCGCTCAGCGTAACGAACCGGTCGACCTTCGGCACTCTAGGGTCAACCGTCATGAGCGTGCCCCCCATCAGTCCTAACTCGCTAACCGTATACCGAGTGTATCCCCATCCCACGATTGTCTGCGCGACGATCCTGCCGCCGAAGAAATACCTGTTCTCCTTGTCGACCCGGACGGTCTTGCCGACGATCAGTTCCACCTTGAATAAGGATTCATCCTTTTGCTCAGGTAGTTGCAGGACATACCGCACCATTGCCTGCTCAGCAGGGGGAAACGCTTTCATGTTGTCCGCAGCCTGTACAACAACTGCCGTAGTGAGCATCAGGAATACTGTGAGCCGCACCATTTTCTCCATACTGTCCAACTCCTTGAATAATATTTGCCTTCACCCGTTCATCGGGTGCAATGAATGCTCGGGCGATTGCGCACAAGCAAAGAGGCTATTTTGAAGACACCGCTTGCTTCTAAAATGTTACGTTTGCACGCATCCCTCCAATCCAAGCGTGGTCGTTATCACCATTGGCGGGATCGATCCACTGCAAATCGGCCGTGACGCGAAACCAGGGAGTAACGGCGAGATTATAGAAAATTTCGAATCCCTGCTCGTTCTTCAGATTGAGCAGCGGAGCGACCGCGCTACGCAAATCCCTACTGAAATCATAGTAAAAGTAGCCGATCCCGAAGGTGTCGAGCGGACGCCCCGGTACAATGCGGTGTCCGGCAAAACCACCGCTGAAAGACGCCTGGAATGGATTCGGATCACCATCCGCAATGGCCGCCTTGCCGTAAAGTCCCAGCCCCTGTCCGGGCACTGTGACACTTTCCAGCAACAAGTGACTCACCTTAAGCGAAATGTTGTAGGCTCCGTCCTTGGTCCCGGTCCGCAGCTCAGGAGGAAGGAGGCTTTCGGCAATTTTGACGCTGTCTTTTGTGCTGTAGATGCCTGTGAGGTTAATGCTGCTGGTGCGCCCGAATACCTTTCCTGCCCACGTGGCTCCAAGAGAGAGGTTGACTCCATTTGAGAAAAGATCATCAACCCAATACTTGCCGGTGCGGTCATCCGGATCGAAGACCATAAAAGTATAAGTGAAAGGAGCAACCTGATAGTTAACTATCGCGCCCATGATTACGGGCGGAAATACACCGGTCGGTGGAGCCACAAACGCCACGTTCATGAAGCGATGATTGCCCCAGCCACCAAAGAAAGGGTCTCTGGCAGCGAGGTCTAACGCATTAATCTTGCCAAAAAGGAGGCTGCCGGAGTCACCGAGACGCTGACTTAGGTAGATTGAGGTTGCCACCAGGTTGTTTTTCTGATCGAACGGCACGATGCTTCCAGTGCTGACTGGCATTAAAGCGCCTCCACGAGAGGCTGGAAGATTGCCGGAGCGGTAGGTTAGGTGGGTATTGAAGCCACCCCTTCCCAAGAGCCGAGTTTTTTCGTGTCGAAAGAGAACAAGGCATCAATCCTGCCACCAAAGTCGAAGTCGTCGTAGCCATTACCCGAAAACATGCCCTGATAATATTGGGTGAACTCGATGTCGAGTTTGACACCCTTTTCAGCGAGCTGGTTGCGGAAGCCGCCCCAATCTCCGGTTAGTGTTTCGCGCTGCAGCCAGTTAGCTTCATTTTCGCCTGCTACAGCATCGACACTGAAAATCAACGCAAATACGAGAAAAAACCATGATAATTTTCCAATCATTTTCCATTCCTTTTTACCTCAAAAATAAATACTTACATTATTCTTATGTCTTATCCAACTCAACGGGGAAACAACAGGGTTATGCTAGCCCGTAAGCCGAACCCTTCGGGACTGGTATCTGTATCCTTATACCAGTACTTTGGCACGATAGTGAAGCTGACGTTCTGTTTCCCGATACGAGTTACTTTTGAAAGAAATACAGACCACAGCCCTGTGTCCTGATTGTTTTCGTGGTCAAAAGAGTGCTCGATCTGAGTCCCCAATGTCCAACCGCCCTCAAAGCCCCGGGAGACGAATGGGTTGAGAAACGTTGAGGAAATGTCTGCCCGGCTGCTTTCTCCGGCAAAGGATTCGATATGATTGACCAGTCCACCATAGGTCCAGCGACCCCGCTGTCTCAGCAAAACTGCGGATGGGTCCACCCCCCATTTATCGGCCCCGAGCAAGTCGTCCGTCGCCGTGGGTAAAAGAAAGACCGGACCGGCGCCCCAGATCAGGCCGCTGGCACCGGGGCGGGGAGAGAAGAACAGCGTTTGAACCGTATCGCCAAGCCCGGTTTGATCCCCGGCGCCGGCAAAAATGTCCTTCTGATGGATGAACGGCAGAATGGTTCGCGAGATCAGATTCCATTTTTCATTAAGCTCAAAGGGAATCACCGGCTGGAGGTTGAGTGTGAAGCGTTTGCCGTCGTCTGCCGGGCCGATGTTCGCATCGTAGTTGAACTGAAAAGGCACACTGATAAGGGCCGCCACCGGGTTGGCAAGCTGCTTGGCCAGTTCGTCAGCCTGATCTTGCGCCACAGCTGGTTTCGTCAAAAAGATCAGGGCTGTCACAATTATCATGGCAAACCGAATGAAATGTAGGTGAATTCTCATAATGTTAACCCCCTTTTGAAGGATTAGACATCTCGGATGAATCCGAAGCCCAACATTTGCAATCAGTTATTTGTCGAACAGACCGGATGTCGCTATCGGCCGAAGATATTTCTGAATTCGGTGCGTTGGCTCAGTTGAGAAAAAAGCGATCACAAGGTCACGATCCGGTGATACATATAGCCCCTGGGTATTCAAACCGGATTTGAAAAAATCCCCGTCCTTGAATATGGCATCCCACTGGCGTGCTGCTGTTTTGACCGTTTTGTCACCAAGTCGAGCCATAAAACGTTGCCCCGCCCCGGCGCTTCCGCTTAGATAGAATTTACGCGTGCGAGGTGCATTCTGGATTCTGTCAAGCATGGCAGGTGACACGATCCGTTCGGTTGATATCGCGCTCCAACTCGGTGTATAAAGCATTCCCACACGAGCCAGGTCTCTCAGATTAGACGAGGCCGGACCATGAACGATTGCAATCCCGTCTGGGGAGAGGTGCATTTGCAATGGTCCTTCTACACCCATCTTCGACCATACGCGGTCATTGAAGAAATCTGACCAGGTTCGGCCGGATACCGCTTCGACTAAAAAAACAAGGGACTGTGTCACTGCAGAAGAATAGATATAGGACTTGCCGGGTTCTTCAACAGGTTTGGCGTCCAGCATAACGTCGAGCATGTATTCAACCTTGCCATTCGTTTCTTCTCCGAGTTCCGCTCTAAACATGCGGGAGGTGACCGAAGCAGGATCGGCGAATTGAGTGGCATCGTCCCTAACATCCAGGCCGGCAGACATATCAAGGGCATCGACAACCTTGATATTTTCCCAAGCCGAACCTTTAAATTCCGGTACATAAGTTCCTAATTTTACATTCTCATCAATCAATCCATCCTCGATCAGCAGATCCACCGCAAGAGATGCCAATACCTTCGTAGTCGAGGCCCAAAAATGCGGATCAAGTTCGCGCATCCCTGGATAGGATTCATAGGCAATCTGCCCTTTGTGTACCACAATGAAACCCTGTGCAAAGCTTTGGGGATGTTCCAGGTATTCGTCTAATGGTAGGGTTCCAAGATCGGTCTCGACTTTGATTTTTCCAATTTCCGGTAGTCGCGCCTCTGGCAATTCCATGACCGGCTGTCGACGCAAGAGAATCGCGGTCTTGTTAGTCTGCGAAGCATGCGCATGGTACCAAAGCGCAGCCGGCTTACCGGTAGTCAGTTCAGCAACGCTGAAGTTGCGGATATAGTTTAAGGTTTCTTCCGCCGACCATCCGTCGAGAGCTTTTTGAACCGGGGCCGGTCCCTGTACCTGTTGTGCCAGGCAAATTGACGATAAAACTACCATCATTGCCGTAGCAAATAGCGTCATAATTTTGTTCATGTTTTTTCCCCAGAATATTTGAGTTGACATCTTGGTTATCTCTCAGATTTTATTGATTGAGCTTTACGTTCGATTGTTTTGCGAGGTAGGTCGCGATCTCCTTAAACGCGGCTTCCACTCGCATCATGCGTTCACGGTCCGCACTCACCTTCTCCGACGCGAATCTCACAATCACAATATCTTTTTTAGGATTAATATAGATATATTGGCCATAAATACCCTTGGCCAGATACGCACCATCATCGTCGTTTTTTATCCACCAATAATTGCGATAGGCTCCGCCTGGATAAAGATCAGCATGGGAACCGAGTGCGAATGCCTTTTTATCACCATTATTTTGAATATCTGTTACAACTGTTGCAGGAAAAATACGCTGACCGTTGAATTGTCCTTCCTGAAGCATCAACAGACCAAAACGGGCAAGGTCGCGTGCTGTGGTGCTCAAACCACCGGTGGGCCATGCAAACCCGGCAGTATCAAGCATGTAATACGCGGGCGCTTCCGCACCAAGATGAGACCACAACTCTTCAGACACGATGCGCTCCAAAGGTTTTCCTGTTGCTCGATTTAAAATCCAACCGAGGACATCTACTTGAGGAGAATTGTAAACAAATGATTTGCCATGTTCGCGATCCTGCTTGATCAAAGGCAGAAAGGCAAAAACACCATTACTTTCTACGCCCCTAATCTTCCAAGACCCAGCCGCTGCTCCATATTGTCTTGCAAAAGAATCCGGATTGATTAACTCATCCATACTCTCGTCCCATGCGGTACCGGCAGTCATGTCGAGCAGTTGACCGAGAGTGGCATCCCCAAACCCACTCTCGGTAAGTTCCGGAATATAGTCTTTGATCTTTTTTTCACGATCCAGGACGCCACGATCAACAAGAATTGCGGCAGCTGTCCCAACAACAGATTTTGATGTCGACGCCAGCCAATGTGGAGTGGTCGGCGTCATACCATTCCAGTAGCGTTCGTAAACCAGCCTGCCACCTTGAACCACAACAAGAGCATCGGTGTTGTAAACTTCCATCAAGTTGCGCACCTCAAAGCTCTTTTTGTCTGGTGTTTTAATTCTTAACTGATCGAGATTTTGCAGGTTCATCTGCCATGGAACTGAATTATCAAGACCGTTGTAAAGAAAAGCGGTGGGCTGAAAACGCTGTACGTTTTTGAATCCCCACCTGTTATACGGATAAATCGTCCAGTTTGTGGCATCGACAACCTTATCCTGTGGCGGAGGGTATCCCTGCATCAGCCGAAGTTCGCTGGCTGTCGGCTCTAATTCTTGAGCCCAAGTGTTCGTTACAAAAAAGGCTGCCGTGATTCCCAGTAAAATTTGAATGGCAATAAATTTTCTCATCATCATATCTCCTTTTTCATCAGTTAGCGTCTGTAAACGGTCTTACCTTCCTTGATGGTTTCCAAAACCTGGATTTCGGCAATTTTGCTTTTATCCACCGTTAGCGGATTGGCTGAAAGCACTACGAGATCAGCTAGTTTTCCTTTTTCAATGGAGCCTTTTTGTTTTTCTTCGCCTTCTTGCCAGGCGGCGTTAATAGTTACGGCTTTCAGCGCTTCCATCACAGGAATTTCCTGTTCGGTGCCCAGGGGCTTTCCCGATGAGGTCACGCGATGGACTGCGCTTTGGACCACGATCAGCATATTGGTCGTGGTGACCGCCGCATCGTGATGAATGGTAAAACGAATGCCCCGATCCAAGGCGCTCTTCATGGGATTCATCCGTGCGGCACGCTCGGGGCCAATGAAAATATCCCGGTGGCGATCGCCCCAGTAGTAGATATGACTCGGAAAAAAGGAGGGGACAAGCCCCAGTTCCTTTGCTGCGTCGAGTTGATCCTCCCGCATCATTTGGGCGTGAATGATGGCGGTTCGATGATCTTTGACCGGGTATTTCTCCAGCCCTTTTCTCATGGATTCGATCAGCATGTCGGTGGCAGCGTCTCCGTTGGTATGGGCAAGGAGGTGCCACCTGTTTTTCAAGCCGAGCTCAACCAGGGCGTCGGCTTCTTCCTGGCTTCCGTAATAGGATTTCCCGCGAAAAGTCTTATCACCTTCTTTGACCACGGTGTCGTGATCATCCTTTTCAGGGTAGTTGGCTTCGTCGATATCGACGAACAGGCCTTCAGTTCCGGTCTGATCGCAGTGGCTATGGAGATCCTGGTCCACTTTTGGCGGGACGTGATAGGGCTGGCTCAGGTACCCGGTATACCCCTGAATAGATCCGTCATAGATCAGCTTTAAACCGCCCAACCGCAATCCGTTGCGGTACTCCTTGTCTTGTTCATAATTAGCCAGCATGTCTTTGTAGATATCCTTTGGGTAGGCGATCAGATCAACGGGGAGCCTCTCCTTTGAAGCGGCCAGCCTGAAAACCTTCATAACGGGGGGGAAAGCGCCGGCGGCTTCCTGGACCGTGGTTGTACCATTGGCCGCATATTCATTTACAAGAGTGTCGATGATATATTTCGCTGCCTGGTCGGGTGAAGGAGGAGGGACCTTCCCAATAACCCTGAGAAAAGCCATGTTCGATTCCATGACACCATTGGGTTCTTTGGAGCCGTGACGCCGTACATATCTTCCGCCGACCGGATCTTCGGTTTCTGCGGTAATCCCGGCAATCTCCAAAGCGTTGGAATTGGCCGATGCCAGATGACCGGAAATATGGAGGATGAAGATCGGATGTTCGGTGGATACCTGGTCGAGGTCATCCCGCGTTGGGTGACGTCTTTCGGTCAGGAGGGTATCGTCGTAATTCATGCCGATGATCCACTGCCCAGGCTTCAGTTTTTTTTCGGCTTTGTATGAAAGAAGGGCTGCTTTCAGCTTTTCCATGCTGTCAATCTTTCCCATGGGGGGAGGGTAGAGGTTGGCGGTGATGGCGCCCAGGGCCACTGGCAAAATATGGCTGTGCGCATCGAAAAAGCCTGGCAGGAGTGTTTTACCGCTAAGATCGACCATCTTGGTGGCACTACCCTTGTGTTTCAGGACCTCAGGCTTTTTACCGACGGCAATGATTTTGCCATCCCTTACAGCCAGGGCATCTGCAGTGGGTTGTGCATCGTTGATGGTGACGATATCGCCGCCTGTGTAAATGATATCCGCTGCCTGTTCGGCTGCGGGCGCACGTGTGTAAGTGCCAATCAGTAAGACTATTGCTAAGGCAATTATATTGAGTAAGCGACGATTCGATATTTTCACATGTTTCATTGTTTTCCTCCTTAACGGGTGGGTATTAATGACCAGCGATAAGTTCACCGGCAAGCTTCAGCGAATCCGAGTGAAACGCTTGGTTAAATGTATTTATTCATACAAATACAAACCGTTGAGCATCCTCATTCAGTAAATCTTCATCTATTGAAAAAGTAGTACCTTTTGGAACAGTGAGTTTCTTCTTCCTTTTCAATTTTTTTAAGGAGGTGTGCCACGTTCATTTTCTTTCGAACAGTTTTCAAACATTCTTTGAAATGTTTCTACTGTTTTCATTCCCTTTCTATCCAGGTTGTCTCTAAAGATAAGATAGGGTGAAAATCTAGTGGCTGACTTAGGAAGGTAAATAATTTGAGAGGGAATATGTCTTTGAAACCGCAGTTGAATAAATTCTTGCTCTTGTCAAGCAGTGCAGGATCTTTCGTGGAATTAGCAATGTTTATTAATGTTCCAGAATTATATCTCATGAATGTTCATTTGTCATCCCAAATGTCAGCCCATTGTGTGAAAAGACAACTGTAGTGACATCTGCAGCTATGCATCCAGTTATAATTTCGTCTACTACCCTTCTTGGCATCTTCTGATTCATCTGCTTACTGGTGTGCGCTTCCCTTGAAAGCCATTCAGCGATTAGAGCCCTGAATAAGTCTATTTTGCACCGCCGTTCCAGTGAAGGATTGATGGTTCACCGTGACCACGGTGTCCAGTATGCCAGCGTTTCTGGCGTGTCCTGCGAAAACACGGATTCCTTCAAAGCATGAGCAGAAAAGGGAATTGCCGGGATAATGCAGTCGCAGAGCCCTTCTTTCACGCAATTAAGACCCGATTCATTCACCATTGCAGATTTCAGAACGAGAATGAGGCTGAGAAGGCTCTCTTCTGGTATATGAAAATTTATTATAATCGGCAGAGAAAGCATTCAACGAATGGTTATAAATCTCCAGCTTATTACGAGGTGAAATGGTGGAACAACAGAAAAGCGGCTTAACTCCAATTCCACTTTTCTGTTGAAGGATCAGCAGAGCCAATGTTACTCATAACCGGATGACAATGGAGCGCAGGCGAATTGCCAGCCCCAGGTAATGCGGTTGTCAGTTATTTGCCAAGAATCCTTCATGAAAAACGACGGCGCCTTTTGGAACCTTATCGTAAAACGGCAACGCAAGAAAAACTTCTTGAGGAATTCCCTCATAAATTAATTCTGAATAATTCCGAAAACCGAACCGCTGATAGTACTTCGGCTCACCCACGAGAGTGCAGCCTTGACCACCCAATTGTTTCAACAAGGATAAGCCTTTGTTGATAAGCGATTTACCAATGCCTTGCTTCTGAAATTTTGGCAATACAGAAACTGGACCCAGGCCATACCAGTCTTTTGTGCCATCAGACATTGTGACAGGTGAAAAAGCAACATGCCCCACAACACGCTCTTCAATTTCCGCCACAAGTGACACGGTAAGTGCTCCCGCGGCGCGTAATGCCTTGATTATGAATTGCTCTGTATGATTGCTGATCGGTAGCGTCCTGAAGGCTGCTATTGTGATTTGGGTGATTGCCTCAATATCTGATGTGGTTTCTTTTCTTATGATCATTTAAATCCCCGGTTTATTTTTACTTTAGGGTTTCCTGAACAAATCGAAAAAGTCAAAATTTGGGGCTTTTCTTATTAATGCCTTGGCGGCGGTTGCCATCAACTCACCTTTCAGCAAAGGCTGCCATAGGCATAAAGGGCTATCGTATCCCCAACTCGGCCGCATATCGTTTAAACAGTGGCTTTTACTCTTTGAAAATCAGGCACAAGAAAATGGCTGCCAGCCATTTCTCCAGGTTCATCACCAGGAAGCATAGGGCAATAGCTGTTTCGCTCGTGGATGCCAACTTGGTCATCAAGCGCCCCAGTCCAAAGCGGCGTTTCCCTTGGCCGAACTTTCCCTCTATCGGGATCCGATCCAACTCGTCCTGCCGTGCCTCAAGCGCGGCCAATCGAAGTTGATCTGCATTTTCAGGGGTAATCTTCGGTGGCCTGCCCAGCCTTGGTCCGGATAATCGAATACGATGTTCCCTGCAATAGCGAAGATTGTCTCGTGTGCGGTAGATGCGATCGCCATGCACCGATTCGGGATAAAAGCCGAAACGTCTCTTGTAGGCCTCCACCTGGTCCTGCAGGTCCTGGCATTCGTTGAAGTTATCCCAACTGGTTCGATCAACGAATCCATATCCCTCTACCAGACTCACTGACACCTTTGCCCCGAACTCTGTATCACTTCCAGCCTTCCCTCTTTTGATCGGTCTCACATGCGGCTGGCTGATACTGACAATACGATCCCGCACACGATGGCTTCGTTGATCCGGAAAAGGGCGTCTGCGGGAAAGCGTTTCCGGAAGTGCACAAGCATAGTCGGGTGAAAGGGCGCCTTGGTGGTAAATTCCTTGAGTCCACAGAAGTATTGAAGGTATGGGTTTTCGCGGATCTGCTCGACGCATTCTTCGTCCGTGATTCCGAGGCGCTCTTTAATGACCAACGCTGCCAGAGCTATGCGGATTGAAAGAGCTGGAGGTCCATGGCCGCTTTTGGACAGATTTGCACAATAAGATTCCTCGAACTGATCCCACGGGATCATCTGGGCCAGACGGACCCAGCGATTGTTCGCTGATAACTTACCCCCGAAGGGCAAATGGAAGTCTACAAAGGTCAGTTGCTTTTCATTGTGTCTGTACATGTTTTTCCGCCGAATGGTGCAAGGGTTTTCAGGAGAATAGGTGAAGCTGTTTGCATTTTCGGCGCATAATTTAGAATGTTTCTAATAATATATCAATAAGTTGTCTCTTATTCAGCAGGCCCTAGATAGGTTACCAGCGTCTGGAGACAAAGCCGTGTGAAACATGCCCAGTACGTTGTGGTTGACCGGAATTCGGTGTCATGGTGTAAGATGAGGCGCCGTCAATTCACTTAAGGCACACGGCCAACGTGTCCCTTTCTGATGCATTGAAAAGGGCTGCGTTACAATCTTCATATGCTATCAGGGCATTTGTATTTTCTGTTTTGTGGGAGATATGGGAAGCGATACCAGATTTGTGAGACCAAGATTTCTATGATGTATTATTCTCTTATCACAGACTTGACAGAGGTTGTGATCTATCTCAGCTATCGGCAATCCGGGTGTTGACACCTCGTCCGCGAAATTTTGAACATTTAACCTATGTCGCCAGGGTGCCAGCCCTAAGGAACCCTTCCATGGCTGCCTATCCCTCTATCTCTAAGCGATACAGTGAAGAAACATGTTACATTGGTATTCATGAGATTTTTTGACACTCCATGAAATCCCTTGACTTATCATTATAAGGATCATTAAATATTGATCTTTAATTGAGTATATAACCCTTAATCAGAGGGAAATATGGATTGACCGCCTATATGCCCCATTTCTCAAAGCTGGAGAGGTGGGGTTTTGTATTTGAATCGTAGCAATGATTTATTTTTGTAGTCTATTCCCTGGTCCCAATTATGACTAATGCAAGGATACTTAACCTATAGGAAGGCGTCGAAAGTTGACGATCATTTGGAAAGTCTTGAATCGGGGTCCCTTGTAACTTCGGCACGAAAGAATAACCCAAAACAGTCTTTGAGAGGATCTCATCGTCTTGTTCGAACGGAAACTTCTCGTCCGTGTTTCCAAGAATCCATTATTCAACTTTGATAGTGTAAAAATTTACCAATAAGTTGAAAACAATTTCTTTTAGTCTGGGTAGGTCGTTACGCACATCGGATTCAGTTAAACTAACACTTTGCTATCCGCTTGAAATGTATTTTGAATTAGCGTATTTATGATATTTTCATATATGGCACGTAATTTGCTTTTAAATGAAGACGGATTAGCATGAGTTCGATTACCAGCCAACCCTCAAAAGGGTCAGCATCATGGAATATCCTATCAAATTGCACAGACCCGGCCCACGACTGAAAGTTGTCCGATCTGTTAGGTGCTCTAATACAACCACGTTACGTAATGTGCGAGTACGTGGATAACCGATGCGGCTGTCCATTTGTCATGACCTGGAAATGGATTAATCGCACTAAATTTTTGGGAATGAATGGATCTAAGGTTTACCCACGCGGGGATTAACAGTTGGGTTGACTCCGAATCTAACGCTGAAAAGGAGAGTTAACGATGGTTCCGAACCTTCAATTGAAGATGTTGTTGGTGATTGGGCTCACATTACTATTTCTCGGCATTCCGCCTAGCCATGCAGCGCCGATCACCGTGCCTTCGGGGCTGAACCCGGGTGATCCGTATCGGCTGGTCTTTGTGACGCGTGGCCAAACACAGGCGACGTGCGATAATATGTATTACTATAACCGATTCGTCACTACCGAGGCCGCCTCCGTTGATGCTTTGTGGGATCTTAAGACGGAATGGACGGCGATTGCATCTACGGCGGTGGTTGATGCAGTTTCCAACACGGAGACACCATGGCCAGACGTATCATCGTCAGCGCCAGTTTACAATCTCGCGGGCGAGTTAGTCGCCCTCAACCTGCACGAAATGTTTGTGACGTCGCTGCTAGCTCCCATAGCGACATTTCCCAGAGGCGGCAGTGTCCAGGGGGAGGACGACATCGTCTGGACCGGGACAGGACGGAACGGAAATATCGTGGGCCCGTTAGGTGATAGGTGGATTTGCACGTACGGGAGAGCGGGGGAGATATGGGAATGGGCGCAGGCGGGTTGTATTGAACCAGAGAACGCGGCTCGCCTTTATGCGATGTCTGGAGTTTTACAGACGCCCCAACCAGTGCCGGCACCAACCAGTATAGTCCTTTTGAGTTCAGGAATATTCGGTCTTCTGGGACTCAGGCGGAAAGGGAGGAAAGTGTAATTCACAGACATCGGGGGCGGATAATCTAAGATTGCCGGTAATGAGCTGAATACCACCGCTCCTCGTCCACCGAATCCACCGCAACCAATACATTCCGAGCCGTCTCATTTTATTATGGGGCGGCTCTTGCTCATAAAGCCGGAGCGCTTTGGTGGTGAAATTTGTGATCGTTTTTTGTGCCAGCGTAATCCCTTCGGGTTTGAAATGGTAACCGAGAAAGTCAAACCCTCGTTCCGTTTTGCCTATCAATGTCTTATCAGGATGCTGTTCCAGGCTTAGCGCATTGAAAGTCTGGTTCAGTATCCTGATTGTTTTTCTCAGTTTCCACCTTGTCGGAGCCAATATTAAAATATCATCCATATACCGAAAATACTTCACATCGAGCCTTGCCATCTCCCGATCCAGTTCCGTCAAATAAAAGGCACCGAGTAGTGGTGATAAGGATGCCCCTCTTGGTATTCCTTTTTTGATATCCTGATAAAGCCCTCCCCATTCCACACACCTGTTCAAGAACGGCCAGACATAGCAAATAATCCTGCTCTCATGGATGAACTCATGTAGTCTCATGATCAGGGCGCAATGGTCGATGGAGTCATAGTATGAATGAACATCGGTTTTGCAGAAGAACCTGTATTTCGGAAGATGCTTCATTACATCCCGGACAGCACCTTTTAATCCACCATGTCCCTTCAGATGATAACAGGTTTTTAATAGAAACGGCTTCAGTCTTTCCTGTATGATGCCCGTTAAAACCTTTATAATCAAAGCATCCTGAGATGACCAAAGTGCTATTGTTTCGCCGCTGGAAAGTGTAATTTTGGCCTGCACATCAAATCGGTAATTGCCGGACATAAATGATTCCATTATGTTTTCAGATTGGTTCTTCCATGTCCGTTTAAAACTCCAGATATCCGAGTCCGGCGGATGGCTTTTCCTGCTCCTGCAAAGCCATTGATACGCATCGGAAAAAAGTTGAGGAAGATCTGAAAATGACTTGGGCATAATACTTTTAATCATAGGACACTCGACAATCATATGATAAAACGACTCTATCAATTCCCTCTGTAATCATAACAAAATCCGAGAGCCTGAAATTAAAGACTTCGATAAGAAAGCCCAACCCGGATCCAAGGTCAGGATACCCATTTCTTCCTTCCAGTCGCCGCCGCTTAGACCTGTGAGATACCTTTTGCTCAGTTTAAGATATCATCCACCTCAAAAACCACCGATATGTCTGACCAACCCGAGATTGGCCCTGCTTGCTTATCCCTGCCATTAGCAGAGGTTTTAGAGCCGCCTATAAAATCCAGATACAGTGTAACCATCATGGTTAGACTGGAGGTCAAATCAGGTTCGCCTCAATTTTGTAATTTGTAGGATTAAATGGCGGTCATTGCATTTTTTATCAAATGGGTTGCCGTCTCTGTGTTTTGGTTTTCGGGCTCTGGTATTTCATGCTCGGGGTCTTGTCAGTGCTTCCGGGATGAGCAATTTATAAAGCTCTCGTGCGTGTCTTGCACTTCTTATGATCTTTATTCGCTGTTAAAAACCTGATCCCTAGGGCGAGTCGAAGATCCCGTTTTGCGGGAGTCAGAGACAGTTGGCTATGCCGAAAAAATGATTTGGAGTGTTGGAGTAATGGAGCGTCGAAGATCCCGTCTTCAGCGGGATTGGAAAAATGACAGGCAGCCATGTGATGCGCAAAATGGTGGTCATGGCATGCTGCCTTAGCCGTTAGGCCTGTTTTTCCATCACTCCATCACTCATGTACTCTGGGATTGTCCAATGTCTTTAATTTGAGCGCTTTTTTTTAATGAAAGTCGTGAAGCGACACCGCAACTTTAGTCACTCGACACTTTAGTTCACTTGTAACTACTATTACCCTTAGGGGTTAGCCCAAAGCCGGGCCCTCTGGACCCGGATTCTTTACTGGGCCTTACTAAAATAGTATTCCACCCCTGCCTTGTAGCCGTTTCCGAATCCCAGGAGATTGTTGCTTTTGGAGATCCCGGAGGGAGACAGACCGAACTGGACCGCCCGCCCGACACTCACGCTGGGCGTGCCGCCCACACCCACGCCTGCGGAAACAGGCCCCGCCTTCACCCCCACGCCGAAGTTGTTCCCGAGGGCATTGACGAATTTTTTGGCTGCCTTGAGGATCTCTTTGTAGTCGTCCATCTCCAGCGAATAGGCGGCCACGGCCCAGAGGGAGGCATCGACGCCCACCAGTGCCCCCACGAGAAAGCTTGCGGACTGGGCATAGAGATCGCCGATGAATTTTTGCACCAGAGCACCGTTTTCTCCGTTATCTATCACCGCCACGGTCTTGAAAGTAGTCCGGTCGAATTCCAGCCAGGCCCATCGGGGTTTGTCGTCGAATACGGCCGGGTTGCTGGGAAAAAGAATGATTTTGTTATAGAGCTTCGAGAAGCGGTCCACGATCGATTTGGGACATTTTTTCTCCTCGAGTTGCGCCACAAAATCATCCCTGTTGGTATCGTCCAGCGCCATGAATTGGGTTCCTTCCGGACATCGATCCCAGGTATCGAATGGCTTTTGGGGTCGCCCATCTTGCCCACGAGGATGTCTCGGGCCGTATCGATGCGGCGTTTGGTGTCGGTGTCGAGCATAGCTATAGCTACTCCAAAAGCTGTTTGGCCGCCGTGGTGGAGGTCAGCACCTGCATTTGGCGGATGGCGATAGCGTTGAGGCGTTTGAGTCGCTCGCTCTGCGGCAGCCCCATGTGGATGAACTCGGCGTTCATGCCCTCGATATTGGCCAGCACGAGCAGTTGCTCGACGCCGGCATAATCGCGCATGTTGCCTTCCATATCGGAGTTGGCGTCCCTCCACTGTTTGGCGGTCTGGCCGAAAAGGGCGACATTTAAGAGATCGGCCTCGCTGGCATAGGTCATGGCCTCCTGGGCCGGGGTGACGACCTTGGGAATGAGGTGCGCCTTGATGGCATCGGTATGAATGCGATAGTTCAATTTGGAGAGCGTGCGGTTCAGGTTCCAAGCCAATGACAGGCGGCTGTTTTCGTCTTCCTTGAGACGCTGGAACTCCCTGATGAGGTATAGTTTGAACTCCACCGATATCCATGCGGCGAATTCAAACGCAATGTCCTTATGAGCATAGGTGCCGCCATACCGTCCCGGCTTGGAGACCAGTCCGATAGCATGGGTGGCCTCGATCCACTGGCGGGGAGTCAATACAAAGCTGTTGAGCCCCGCTCTGTTTCTAAACCCCTCGAATTCGAGGGGTTTAAAAGCATCGTTGTTCAAACGCTCCCATGTACCTAAAAATTCGATGGTATTTCGGTTTCTCATCCAGTTTTGGATGACGTGATCCGAGCGATCCGGCTCTTTGTGTTTGGCAATGTCCGTCAAGGAAATATAGGTGTCAATCGAGTGTGTAAGAATTGCGACGGAAGTTCCTTGTACGTCCATGGTCGCTTTTTTTGCTTTACGCATAAAGACTCCTATGCCGCAACTTAATCTTGCAGATGTTGGTCTCCTCGTCGCTTTTTATTATGGCAAATTTCCCGCCTCTGTCCATGCATCCCCCTATGCGGCGAACTGGTTCAAGGAGACATAGTCCTTGACATATTCAGGGATGAGCAGTCTATCACGCCCTCGTGAGTGTCTTGCACATCTCAGGTTCTTTACTGGGCCTTACTAAAATAGTATTCCACCCCTGCCTTGTAGCCGTTTCCGAATCCCAGGAGATTGTTGCTTTTGGAGATCCCGGAGGGAGACAGACCGAACTGGACCGCCCGCCCGACACTCACGCTGGGCGTGCCGCCCACACCCACGCCTGCGGAAACAGGCCCCGCCTTCACCCCCACGCCGAAGTTGTTCCCGAGGGCATTGACGAATTTTTTGGCTGCCTTGAGGATCTCTTTGTAGTCGTCCATCTCCAGCGAATAGGCGGCCACGGCCCAGAGGGAGGCATCGACGCCCACCAGTGCCCCCACGAGAAAGCTTGCGGACTGGGCATAGAGATCGCCGATGAATTTTTGCACCAGAGCACCGTTTTCTCCGTTATCTATCACCGCCACGGTCTTGAAAGTAGTCCGGTCGAATTCCAGCCAGGCCCATCGGGGTGTACCGTCGATCATGGCCGGGTTGCTGGGGAACAGCACGATTTTGCTATATAGATTCGAGAGGCGATCCACGATCGTCTTCGGATATTTTTTCTCCTTTAGCTGAGCCACGAAATCATCCGTGTTGGTATCATCCAGCGCCATGAGTTGGGTTCCTTCCGGGCATCGATCCCAGATATCGAAGAGACCCAGGGCTTCTTTTCCCAGGGCCGCGGCCTCAAAACGGGCATCAGCCATGCCGGCCATGATGAAAAAGGCCTTTTCCGCCGTCTCATCAGGCCTGTGGTGAATCTCGTTGTGGGGATGGATCAGATCCATATGCATGGACGCCGGGGCCTCACCTTCCGCCTTTTCCAACGTGACCATCAGGTACCGCGCCTTTTGGGTGCGTCCGGTGACAAGCCCCAGGGTCTCGGCCAGTTCGGCCTCATTTTGGGTCTGGGCCGACAGAAATCGCACCAGTGCTCCCCGGGTGTACCATTTGAGGGCGGAGAGGGCATCCGGTTTTCCGGTCACTGTTTGACGCGCCTTTTCCCGCATGGTCGAAAGTCCTTTGACCGCAGCCGAAGGAAGATCCGGACAATTGACGCCCAGGGTGTGAAAGACACCCGTGATCTTGGTCCCTTTACTAAGATACCGGGTCCGGGTCCGGGTGTCGTTCCCATCGCTGACCTCGATGATTTCCCCGATCACCTCGAAATCCGCGGTATTCACACAATAATCCGGCCCTGACCGGACCCTTCCCTGGGGCCCGTCCAGAATTCCCTGATAGGCCAGGCCTCCGCCCACGGCGGTCTTGGTAAACCCGATGTCCAGGGCGTCCATGGAAAGTTCCGTCATGGGATAGGATTCGGATAACAGGGTCATCTCCTGAATATCGTCTCCGTCCCCTGCCAGGGCATCGGAGGCGTCTGCGAGCTGCTGCGCCCGGTTCTTTCCCTTGGGTCTGACGAGCAGTTTGACGGTAATAGAGGCCCGCTCGGCCATGTCTTCCTCGATCACGAGCCCCGGTTTGGCAATGACGAGCCCTTTCAACTCCGAGGCATCCTTCAAAAAGGGTGCGACCAGGAGCCTGGGCGTCCCCTTTTCATCCCTGTACCGGAGCGCAGGCAGGGTTTCCTTGGAACAGCTTTGGACGCCGGCCAGGCTTGCCAGGGCCTGACGTCCCTTGTCCGTGAGATCGACTTCCGTGCGCAGCGCTCCCAGACCCTGCCGGGAGAGCACCACCTCGGCCATGAGGCCAAAATCCGATTCCGTGCCCCACCCCTGGGTCAGGACCGCCTCCGGGGCGTAACGCATCTGCCAGGCCGCATAACCGCCTGAGGAAAGAAACCGAATGCCGGACAATTGCTTTTTCAAGTCGGCAAGGGTCCGAATCTTCATAAAGGCCTCTTTGCCGGCAGCCGTGAGCGATACGGCCGCCACGTGGGCGCCCTTTTCCTGGGTCTCGTCGAGGTCCACCCGTTTGGAATTGAGATATCCCGGTTTTTTGCGCCCCACGGCCTCCCGCCGGGCAATGAGTTCACGAACAGCTTCTTCAAAGGGCTCCCAGAAGTTGGACCCCGCATCCTCCTCGGGATAGAGGCGTCGGGTCAGGAGCATGGCATCCTCAAAGGGCTCCGGGGAGACCGCCACGGAAAGACCGGGGATCACCAGGGAGGAGACCGCCCACTGATCGGGTTCGGTCTCTTCGGGCAGTTCAAAAAAGAAGACCCCTCGCCGGGTGTGTCCGTCCGGAATGACACTCTCCTCATCCAGCCCGAAGATCAGCACCTCCTGTGAAGGCACGGAGGCCAGCATACCGGGCACCACCCTGAGGGTGGTCTGGCCGAAATTGGCGAGTCCGCGATTGGGAAGGGTCGCAGCCTCCATCCGAAGCCGGTCCAGCTCATCTTCCATCAGGGCCGCTTTTTCAGGATCAAAATCTTTGTTTTTCAGGACGATGAGTTCCCCGATTTGGGTATGGTGGTTGTCCTTTTCGTCCTTCAGGGCGACTTCCACGGCCAGAAGATGGGCGCCCACGTCAGAGACATCTTCGAGGGTCCCTGTTCGAAGGATCTTGACGGCCACACCCTCCCCCTTTCCATCCGCGGTCCCGGGCAGAGCGTCTTCCTTCGTGACCCCGGCGAGGGGCACCCGCACCCCTCCGCCCCTCACATCCACCACGATCTCCCCATTTTTTACATCCTCTACAAGGGCTTGGGGAATGCGATAGACAAGGCGCACCGGATTTTCGGTCCCGGGCGTGAGCAGGGTCGGGCGATAGAAGCCTAATGGGAGCCTTTGTGTCACCTCATGGAGTGAAAAGAAAAGGCTTCCTTCCTTGGTGGGCACCCTCAGGCGGAAACGTTCTTTGGGGTCGATATCGATATGGGCCTGCAGTCTGGATCGAAAGCTCCCTTCAAGGATGCAAAAGACCGTGTCTTCCCAGGCCTCCACGGTATCGATCTTATCCGTGGTTTTTATTCCCGTGACCTTGAAGGAAAAGGCGTCGGAAAGTCGAACCGGTGTTTGGGTGGGCAGGGCCTCGATCTCATTTTTCCGGGTCTTCAGGGGGCCGGAAATGGGGGCGTCGATATGCCCGTAGTTGGTGTCGTAGAGATGCAGGGATGCCTGCTGCATATGGGCTGAAGGCACCAGAAAAATGAGTGTCCCTTCCACAGGCGCTTCGTGCTCGACGGCCAGGGCCTCTTCACCCGGCAGGGTGAGGGGGGCCTCGGCCAGCCAGGTGGCCTCGGAGACCGGAAAGGAGCGTTCATTGTTCCACCTCAGAAAGAAATGCTTCTGAATATCCGGAATCAGGTAGGTGGGCACCCGATTTTCATAGCGGACGGGTTTGTCGTTCCCCCCCACCCAGGCCGCCGGATGATTGGACCCGTCAGGATAGATCGCCACCTTCTGGGCGGGCAGAATATTTTTGAAAGACAGGGTCAGGGCAAAGAGGCGGTAACTGTCGGGCACATCGATACCCCGAAGCCGGGAAAGGGAGAGGGCCTCCCTGAGATGGATTTCGACGGCCCGGTTCGAGACGGTGAGATCCAGGGGAAGACGCTTGACCACCCGGACATCCTTCATCATGATGTCGTTGCCGGATACGAGCCCCGAAAGGGTCGGGTCATAGGGTCGCAGCGGGGGACCCGGCCTCCAGACGATCTCTTCAGGAGAGGCGATTTTCCCTGATTGTTCTTTTTTGGGGAATGCCACTTCTTCGGCCGCCGAGAAGATATGGTTTTCACCGTCCGCGGTCCGATGTGTCAGGGCCACCCGGAGGATGGACCGGGAATCGTCTCTGGGTGCCCCCCGTATCTCTTTGCTCAAGGCCTCGAAGGTGGCCGCCACGTTCTCAAAATTCGTGCTGATCGCATATCGCCCGCCGGTCTTCTTTGCCGCATGGGCAAAGGCGCCGTTTTCGTCCTCATCCACCATGCCCACAAACAGGCAGGAGATCCGGGCATCTTTCAGTTTTCCCAGGACCGCCTCAAAGGCCGCCTTCTCCTCGTCATCCACGTCCAGGGCCGCATCGGCCAGGTAGACGAGGTATCTTCGATTGGAGGGCACCGCCTTCAGGGTCTCGAGGGCGGTCCTCATGGATCCCAAAATATCGGTCGTGCTTTCCCCCTCCATCTGTGCGACGGCCCGGAGGGCGGCGCGTTTTTCCGAGGTCAGGACCTGGCGCACCTTGACCCCACCGCTGAAGCTCGCCACCTGGATGAGAAAATCCTCGGGCAGGTCTTCCACGAACCTTCGAAGAATCTGGCGGGTCTTTTCCAACCGCTTGTCGCATCCGTTGCACTCTTCCGGCCAGGAATCCATGGAGCCGGAGTTGTCCACCATGATGCTCATGACAGGCCGGTTGCTCGCTGCCGCGGTCCGGGGGCGCCGGTAGGTGATGCGGAACTGGCTCCCCAGGTTTTGGTTGACCCGTTCAAATACCCGGTCCAGTTCTTCTTTGCCCCCGGCGGTGTAGTAGGCCCCTCCGGACATCTCCGCAACCCGGGAAAGGGTATCTACATCGGACTTCTTCCCGAATCCGATGGTAAAGACCGGGACCCCGGCCGAGGAGACCGCCTCCAGCACCTCCTCCTGGGTCGCCTTGCTGCCCGGTCCCGTATCGTTGTAATTGGCATCCACCCCGTCCGTGAAGACCACCAGGGCCGGCCGGTCGGCGTTCGGGAGGAGATCCAGCCCTTCCAGGATCGAATCATAGAGGGCCGTGGCCCCGTTGGCCCGCACGCCTTTCAGGGCGGCCAGCGCAGCCTTGGGCGTCGTTCCCGTTAAGCGCTTCGGCTTCGTATCGAAATCGATTACCCGGATCCGGGTATTCTGGGGAAGACCCGACACAAAACGGTGCGTGGCGGTAAGGGCCGCCTTCATCTGTCCCTTCATGGAGCCGGAGGAATCGAGGAGCAGGACCACGTCCGCCGGGGTTTGAATCCTTTTGACGGAAACCACTTTTCCCTTCTGGCCGGACTCTGTGACGGAGAGATTCTCAACGGACGGCACCACCTGGGTCCGGTCGGTGCCGAGCATGCCGATATCGATCTTTGCGGAGGCCGCATCCGCCTGGGTTTTTAAAATCCGAAGACGACCCGATTCACCCGAAGCAAAGGCCTCGTTCAGGGATTTGGGCCATTCCACCAGGGTCATTCTGCCGGGATGCACCGGGATGAAATGACTGGCCAGATAGTCGACACCTTTCGAAGCCGAGGGTGCGGGTGAGACCGTGACCTTCCACATGCCGGGCGGTAGCCAGAAGAGGGCCTCCCCCGTAGGGGTGACATCTCCCACCTGAGAGGTTTCGGAAAAACCGGGAAAGTCATATTGATCATCGTATTCCGGGATGGCGCCGGCCGACCCGTAGGGCACGTTTTTCACCAGGAGTCCGCCCAGGGTGTCCCCCTCCTTGAGTGTGGGCAGAGGCAGGCCCTGGTGCAGGGAAATGTCCACCGGATCGGCCTCTTCACCTTCACGAAGCGAGACAACCCAGAGATACCGTCCCGGAAACTGGGGCATGTTCTGGATCTCCCATAAGGGACCGTCCAACTCGGCCATATACCGCTTGAGATCGATAGAGCGGTCCATCTTTCCCTTTTTCAGTCTCATAGAGGCGGCACATTCCAGGTCCACGCCTTCGGCCGTGACATCCATGCGTTGCAGCAGCCGCCCGTCATGGACCGTGTAAAATGCGGCTTCAGGGATCTCTTGAGACAGTGAGAGCCGAACGGCCTTTTCCGGCAGGAGGGTAACCTCCCGGCTCATCTCGCAGGCATAGCCCTCGCCGCTCGGGGAAAAACTCATGTAGAGGAGGGTATCTTCCTCGATGCGTTTGTCGGCATAGATCGCACCGTCTCTTTCCGTCACGATCCGGACGCCGTCCTTTTCCAGTTGGGCTTTCAGGGCCTGTGTGCCGGCTTCCTGATCCTCCCAGGGGACCGTGAAGTTCCAACGGCGGCCGTAAACCTCACAGTCGCTCAGACCCGCTTCGCTTTCACAGACAAAGTACCCGGGTCCGGTTGCGTAAAAGGAGAACTCTTCGAGGGTCGCAGGGTCTGCCAGCGGGGTATAGGGTGGAGACGGTAATTCCGCCAGAGCCGAAATGGGCATGATGGACAGCAAGGTGAAAATGGCGAGCGTCACAACCCGCACCCGGCAATTTTTCATAAAATTTTCCTCCGTCTCGTTGATTGCGGTTGTCCCGTCGCCCAAATGTGGGAAGACTGGGCCCGGCTATCTTCCGGATGATAGAAGAAGCTGTAAGGACTGTCAAATACCGAATCCCGGTCCTGATTCACCATCAAGGCATCATATGTAAATTTGGCGGTGGATTTAGGCCCGCGTGACATCAAAAACCGTCGTGCCTCCCATCAGCCGTCCTTGAAAGAACATGATGCATCAAACAAGCAAAAATGGTACTAATAGAAGAAACATCAAACGACAAGATCGAGCATTGACCGCCAAGAGGCAAAAGATGTTTTTCTTCAAGACCGGAACAATCACGAAGTGGGTCATCAGATTCTGTGCGATAGCGTGCATTGCTTCTGCGTTTTCCGGATGCTCCTGGTATTTCGGGGAGCAGAAGCTGCGCGGAAAAACCCATGTCGGATCAAACCGGACACTTGTGGTGTTTATACCCACGATCCACGGAAGAGGTTTTCAATATGAAAAACAGGGATTTTTAGAAGCCGTGAGAGAAAAAGGGTTCGAGGCGAACCTGAAAATCCTTGATGTGAATCCGAACCTGTACCTGGAAGGCAAAATTGTCGAATCATTGAAAAGCGAGGTGATCGGGCCCGCGAAAACCGAGGGCTATGAAACGATCATCGTGGTTGGCATTTCCCTGGGTGGGCATGGCGCACTCCTTTACTTTGCCGAACATCAGGAAGACGTCGATGGTGTGGTTGTTTTTTCTCCTTTCCTTGGGGGTCCTCTTGCCGCCAGAGCGATCGAAGAGGCCGGAGGGCTTCATTCATGGGAAAGTTGCCCTGCATTTGCGTGGAATTATGGCTGTAATATATGGAAGTTAATGAAAGATCTTTCATCAGCTTCTGAAACACGTGAGAGGATTTTTCTCGGTTACGGAAAAGAAGACCCCTTCTCCAGGCAGAATCGATTGCTGGGTCAGGCTTTGCCGCCCAAGCATGTCTTTGTCGTGTCCGGCGGACACGACTGGGTAAGCTGGAAAGACCTGTGGATTCAGGCTCTGGATTATTTCCATGTTAAATGCGGAGCCTCAGGCCGGGGATTCTGTTTTATCGAGGAGAAGACCCTCATGCCATACTAAACGGAGCACTCGATTGTTTTCAGGCAGGAAGCCCCTCTCAGGTGCACCTGCTCCTTTTCCCTGTTAACTGTTTCATCTCCCCCAATAAGCCTTTTGATGGATTCAGTGAAATTCCGACGGCCCGGTCAGGGCCGTTCGTCTCTCAAAAAAACTGAGACAAGGTAAACTCCATGCGCTTATCAGAACCCAAATTATGCTGAATTTTATTCTATATGCCTCGGCCTCCCTGATTTGGGGTTCGACCTGGTTTGGAATCAAACTGCAATTGACCCAGGTCCCGCCGATCCTGTCCGTGGGCTACCGATTCTGCCTGGCTTCAGCCATATTGCTCACTTACTGCCTCTTGACGAATAGAAAGCTTGTTTTTTCCTGGCGTGATCACATCTTTATGGCCGTCCAGGGGCTTACGCTGTTCGGCCTGAGTTACTGCATGAGCTATCTGGCCACCGTTTATCTGACCAGCGGATTGGTGGCGATCGTGTTTTCCAGCATCCTGATGTGGAATATTCTGAATTTGAGATTGTTCATGCGCCAGCCTGTGGCCTGGCGTGCGTTCTGCGGAGGGTTGGTGGGTCTGCTTGGCATATGCATCATATTCTGGCGTGACCTTTCGGCTTTTACCGCCACCCGTGGGTTGATCGGATTAGTCATGGCAATCGTCGGGGCCTATCTGGCATCGGTCGGCAATGTGGTGGGATCGCGAAACGCCAGGATCGGGCTTCCCGTCACCCAGGCCAACGCCTATGGGATGGCCTACGGCGGGCTCATGACCCTGGTCATTCATTTCGGGGGAGGGGGAGCGCTCAGCATGGACTGGACCCTGGGTTATCTGGGACCTATGCTCTATTTGACCGTCTTCGGTTCGGTGGTGGCCTTTGGCTGTTACATGCTCCTGATCAGCCGGATCGGTGCGGAGTATGCGGCCTATGTCACCCTTTTGATGCCCGTGATCGCCTTGATTTTTTCCACCTTCTTTGAAGACTACGCATGGACCCCCGGCGCCGCCCTGGGGGTCGCCGTTGTCCTGACCGGTAATCTGCTGATTTTGACCCCGGCCCACACCATGACCCGGGTTTACCGGTGGATGAACAAACTTTGGAAGCGCTCATTTGGAAAAGGCCGTTTCCGGATTCCCTCAGACAGCTGACTCTCCATCAAACATTCATGCCTTTCCGGTTCGAACCGCCTGGTTTCAGGATTAAAGGTCAGAAGAAGGACGGATTTTTGCCGTCTTCAGTCAAGAACATGACGCTTTTTCCGAAATCAGCCCGGTAAGAAGCGCCAGCTGCAGCTTTCAATGCTGGCACGAATATTGAACAATCGTAAGATAATGAAAGACATCATGCCCTTTTCTTATGCGTATCGATTGCGCACAGGAAAACTCGGATTCAGGTTGATATCGACATTTAACGGGAAACTGCACGTAAGTTTGAGGATAAAGTAAACCTATGATTCAGAACCTGTCGGACGCGCCCCATGGGGCCCGTTTTACCATCGCGCTACATCGCTCAATTTGCCTGCTCACTCCTCTTCATACCCCTCTGTTTACCCTCGCACGGCGAATCCGCCTTCGATGCTCTTTTCGAAAGGGAAAGACTTCACCCGCTGACAGGTGAGCCGGTTTTTGTGAGCCGCCCGGGCGGATAATTCTCATGTCCCCAAAAGTCTTTCTGATTGATTCTTCGAATAGTTGGTCTGTCTTTTGTCTGAGACGATTTTGAAACCTTGTGGCACCGACATCGTGGCGTTTGCGAAACGGTTGGAAAGGCTGCTCATATGAGTCATAACGTTCATGCGGAATGTTATCAGGCTGATGAATTGAGAGATCTGCGGCGACGGCTTGCGGAGGCGGAATCGGAAGTCCGTAAATTGCGGGAGAGCGAGGCACCCCTGCTTGCCATGGCTGGAACAGCGGCGCATGTTTCCACTGGAGGAAGCGTGCGGAACACTCAAAAAAAAGCACATGACACCGCCGAAAAGGAGATTGAGGAGCAGACCGCGCCATTTGTCAGGGCAAATGAAAAACTGAAAGAGGGATTAATGGAACGCATGCAGGCTGAAAGGGATTTTAAAGAATCCCGGGCCTGGCTCAAATGCATCTTTGAAGGGGCGCTCGATGCCATATTTATTGTGGGAGCCGATGCGCGGTTTATCGATGTCAATCCCGCTGCAACCCGTTTGACCGGTTATTCCGAGGACGAACTCAAGGCCATGTCCATCCCCGATCTTCATGAAAAGGGGGATCTCCATGCCTATCATGATTATTTTCAGCGCATCATGGAGGGGGAAAAGATCACCTCTGAGGCAAAGATACTGCGAAAGGACGGCATGAAGGTCGATACGGAATTCAGCAACCGAATGATCATGATCGGCAACACGCTTTATATGTACACGGTTGCAAGGGATATTACGGCTCGAAAACAGTCTGAGAATGAACTCAGAAACACGGTTGCCCGACTGAGCACGCTGATCCAGGCGATTCCCGATGTGATCTATTTTAAAGATGCCCGGGGCCGGAACCTCGTCTTTAATCAGGCCTTTCAAGATCTGACGGGTATGACATACTCCGATATCGCGGGAAAAACCGATGACGAGCTGTTCCCACGGGAAATGGTCGAGATTTGCCGTAACAGTGATGATGAAGTTTTCGGCAGTGGAAAGACGTGCCGTTTTGAAGAGGTTTTCAATCTTGATGACGGCAGAAAAATGGTTTTCGACTCCATCAAGTCCCCGATTTTCGACTTAAATGGAAAGGTCGTGGGATTGATCGGGATAAGCCGGGACATCACCGAGAAAAAACGCGCGGAGGAGGCCCTCAGGGAAAGCGAACAGAAGTATCGTTCACTCTTTGAGGATTCAAGGGACGCCATTTATTTGATAGATCGGGACGGTCAGATCATTGACGTGAACCGGGCCATACTGGATCTTTTCGGCTATACTCGTAATGAAATGATCAGGATGAATGTCCGTGAGCTATATGCCGATGCATCTGATACGGTTCGCATTATAGAAGAACTGGAACAAGAGGGGACGGTCAGGGACCTCGAGGAAAGGCTCGTCAAAAAAGATGGAGAAGAGGTGATATGTCTCATTACCGTCACCCACAGGAAGGCTGAGGACTCCACCATTACATATCAAGGCATTATCCGGGATATTACCAAGCAAAAGGCCATTGAAAAACAACTGAGAATCCAGAGCATTGCCATGGCCTCCTCCATTAACGGCATGACTATCATCGATCTCGACGGCCGTGTGACCTACGTAAACTCATCCTTTCTGAACCTCTGGGGTTATGAAAATGAGAGGAACGTAGTAGGGAAACCCGTGGTGGCACTTTGGCGGGATGAAGAAAAGGCCTCGGAGGTCAGCAAGGCCGTATCACGCGAAGGAAGCTGGATAGGGGAACTGACAGACAGGAGAAAGGACGGCCGCCCATTCATTGCACAGGTTTCCGCAAGCATGGTCCGGGATGAGGCGGGGGAGCCCCTTTGCATGATGGCCACATGTTTGGACGTCACAGAGAAGAAGCTTGCGGAAAAGGAAAAGAAGAGATCCGAACAGCGCTTCGCAGAGTTTATCAATTTTCTTCCTGATACGACCTGGGCGATTGATCGTGAAGGCCGTGTAACGATGTGGAATAAAGAGGCCGAAAAGATGACCGGCATCCCGGCTGAGGACATATTGGGCAAGGGAAACCATGAATATGCCCTGCCGTTTTATGGGGTCAGGAGACCTATGCTTCTTGATCTCGTAATGAATCCCGGCCTAGACATCAAAAAGGAGTATAAATTCATCGAAAGGGAACGACACGCCATCATAGGGGAAGCGGTGACCTCTTCTCTTGGAGAGGGGCCCCATTATCTCTGGGGCAAGGCCTCCCCGATCTTTAACAATGATGGAGAGCTGGTCGGCGCCATTGAATCCATGCGGGATATAACGGGGCGTAAAAACGCCGAGGAAGAAAGAAGGAATCTCGAAGCGCATCTCCAGCAGGCCCAGAGGATGGAGGCCATGGGGGTATTGGCCGGAGGGATCGCCCACGATTTCAATAACATTCTCACCGCCCTCATGGGCTATGCCGAATTGGCTTTGTTTAACATCCCTAAAGGCGGTGAGGCTTTTTACAGCCTCGATAATATCCTCAAGGCGGGCCATCGCGCCAGGGATCTCGTCAGTCAGATCCTGGCCTTCAGCAGGCAGACGGAACAGGAAAGGCGCCCGACAAAACTGAGCCCGATTATCAAAGAAACGATCAAGCTGCTCTATGCGTCATTGCCAAGAACCATCAATATTCAGCAAAAAATCGCCGGGAAAAAAGACATGGTCCTGGCCGATCCCACGCAGATTCATCAGATTTTGATGAACCTCTGCACCAATGCCCATCACGCCATGATGGAAAACGGCGGCATCCTGAAGATCGAACTGGGTGCCATAGCCTTGAATACACCTGAGTCGGCCTTTTATGGTCTTCAACCCGGCCCCTATGTAAAACTGACCGTGGCAGATACCGGATGCGGGATGGATCAGGATGTTCAGAAGCGCATCTTCGAACCCTATTTCACCACCAAGGCCAAGGGCGTGGGAACAGGGCTCGGCCTGTCTGTCGTACACGGGATTGTCAGGAATTACGACGGCGCCGTTTCCGTTCAAAGCAAAAAGGGAAAGGGGACGACTTTCACCACCCTTCTGCCTTCCATCGATATCGGGGAAGACAGAGAGTCCGAAGTATTGGAAGCGATTCCCCGCGGCTCGGAAAAGATACTCTTCGTGGATGACGAGGAGGCCCTTGCGGATTTGGGAAATCGACTGATCGGTCATCTGGGCTATGAGGTGATTTCCATGACGAGCAGTGTCGCCGCCCTGGAGGCCGTCCGTGAAAACCCCCATGGTTATGATCTGGTGGTCACGGATATGACCATGCCAAGAATGACCGGGGATGTCCTGGCCTCAAAGATCATTGATATCCGCGCGGACATGCCCGTCATCCTATGCACCGGATTCAGTGAGAAGATTTCCGAAGCGACGGCCCTTCAAATGGGTATCAGGGCCTTTGTTGAGAAACCCTTTACCATGAAAGATATGGGGAGGGTGATTCGGCAGGTGTTGAATGGGCACCCAAACCACTGACGGGTGACCGTTCAAATATATGATTGCCAGATGGGGCGATCAGCTATCAGAATTCAGCATTCTTCTGACCGCTGATTGCCGTGGGCTGGAATCAGGGAATGACCCTTTCCGGCTGAGCCCCAACTGATAAAAGGTTTGAAAAATGGCCGAGATTCTGATTATTGATGACGATGAGATGTTGTGCGACATGATCTGCCGGCATATTAAACGCATGGGGCACCAGGTCGTTTCTGAGTACACCCTTGGGGAGGGTGTAAAGACAGCCGCATCCGGGGACTTCGATGTGGTCTTTCTCGATGTCAATCTTCCTGACGGCAATGGACTGCAGGCACTTCCGAAGATCAGGGAAACCCCTTCAAGGCCGGAAATCATTATCTTTACGGCGGAAGGAAATCCGGATGGAGCGGAGATCGCCATCCGAAGCGGGGCCTGGGACTATATCGAGAAACCTCCCACGATAAAAGCCATGACGCTTCCCCTGGTGCGCGCCCTTCAGTATCGGGAGGAAAAACAAAAAAAGTCAAAGACTGCGCTCAAAAGGGAGAACATCGTGGGGACAAGCCCCCGATTGAAAACCTGTCTTGACCTTCTCGCCGAGGCCGCGAACAGTGAATTAAATGTGCTGATCACCGGGGAGACGGGAACGGGCAAGGAACTTTTTGCCCGGGGGGTCCATGAAAACAGTAAGAGGGCGATCGAGCGATTCGTGGTGGTGGATTGTGCGGTCCTGCCTGAGACCCTCGTTGAAAGTACGCTTTTCGGTCACGAAAAAGGGGCCTTCACCGGGGCGGACAAGACCACTCCGGGCCTGATCCAGCAGGCCGATAAGGGGACCCTCTTTCTTGACGAGGTGGGTGAGTTGCCCCTTTCCCTCCAGAAGTCCTTTTTGCGAGTGCTCCAGGAACGTCGCATCCGTCCCCTTGGTGGGCACCGGGAGATTGCCTGTGACTTCAGGCTGGTGGCGGCAACCAATCGGAATCTGGATGACATGGCCGAATCCGGATTGTTCCGCAAAGACCTCCTCTTTCGCCTCAAGTCCCTTGTGATCGAACTGCCCCCCTTGAGAGCCCGGACCGAAGACCTTCGAGAGATCGCCATGCACCACGTGGACAGACTCTCCCAACGTTACGGCATTGGTATAAAGGGGTTCTCTCCTGAGTTTTTTGAGGCCCTCGGTCGTTACGACTGGCCCGGCAACGTGAGGGAACTGGTCAACACCCTCGAGCGGAGCCTTGTGGCCGCCATGGAGGAGCCCGTCCTTTTTCCCCATCATCTGCCTAAACATATCCGCATCCAACTGGCAAGGGCCTCGGTCACCAAAAAGAGCACACCCAAAATCTCGAAAGGCGCAATGGTCTATAAGCCCGGAGTCTTTCCATGTCTCAGAGATTACCAGGCAGATCTCAAACGGCAGTACTTCAAGGACCTCATGGCCCACACCATGGGGGACGTCAGGCAGGCCTGTCAGGTGGCCGGTCTCTCCCGGTCAAGCCTTTATGATCAGCTGAAACGGTACGATATCTCCCAACCGAACCGCCCCGGCTAGAATTCAACACGTCCCGGGTTTTCACAGAAAATTTGTTTGCTTTTGAAAACCTGGTCCTTCCTCGTGTAACGGGATCGTCGAAGCGCGAGTCGAAGATCCGGATTGGCGGGAGTCAGAGACAGTTGGCTATGCCTAAAAAATAACTTGGAGTCTTGAAGTTCCGCTCTCTTCTTATAATCGCTTTCCTGATGAAGGTCGCGGAGCGATACCGAAACTTTAGATCACTCATAATTTTAGTCACTGTCCAAATTTTTGGACGGTCCATTTTTCCGGACTCCCCCGTAAATCCTGTCTTTTGTCTCCATCCCCCCTTTCCTGTCCAAATATTTGGATTCTGTTCGGTTCCTTTAACGGGATAATCCTTTCATGTAAGTCCGGCCTTAATGGCTTAACTATCTGATATGTATATGAAACAATAAAAAATGCTGGCATTGGTACGTTTCTTGTTTATACCCGGTAGGAAAAGGACACACGAAACCGCCTTCAGGAGGAGACGCCCTTTATGATCCATGTGCTCTTCTATATGCCTGTGAGGGATGAACGGGCAGAAGCAGGTCTGAAAATGATGGAAAAAGCGAGCCTCGCGGCACGGACAGAGATATTTTCAAGCATCGAAGATCTTTCGACATGGCTTCGCCGGCTCCTTTCAGGTGTCACCATTGCCGTTCTGTATGCTCCCAGAGCAGGAGATTTTCAGATCCTCCTCTCGATCAAAGAACTTCTCCAAGACGTCTACGTTCTTCTTGTTCTTCCGGACAGGAAGGCAAGCACCCTTTCCAGAGGTCATATGCTGAATCCCAGGTTCCTGACCTTTGTGGATGCTGATCCGAGTGATGTGGGTCTCGTACTGACAAAAATGATCGAAACCTATGGAAACATGTCGGGGACTGGACCATGAGCCATCCCGCATTACGAAGGCGTACGGAATCTGTGTAATTGTTTGTAACAATTTGAATACATTGGATAAAAAAGAGGAAGGAGTTGGCATGGCGGCATTAGCAAAGCAAATAGGTCAAATCGTCGATGTTGTGAATCACAGAGAGGGTAAGTACCTGACCTTCTCTCTGGACAATGAAGAGTACGGCATAGGTATCCTGAAGATCAAGGAGATCATTGGTGTCATGCCCATTACCTCCGTACCCCAAACCCCGGATTTCGTCAAAGGGGTGATCAACCTCAGGGGCAAGGTGATTTCGGTGGTGAACCTGAGATCGAGATTCGGAATGGACGAAATCAACGACACGGAGCGCACCTGTATTATCGTCGTGGAGATCGAGGGACGATCGGGAAGTTTGCTGATGGGCGTCATCGTGGATTCTGTCTCTGAGGTGATGAACATCAAACAGGAAGAGATCGAAGATGCCCCCTCATTTGGCACCGGATTGGAGACCGATTACATCCTCGGCATGGCCAAGATAGAAGGCGGCGTCAAGATCCTGCTCAATATCGACAGGGTATTGAACGAAGAAGAGATCTCGGCCCTTGAAAGCGCAGGGTAGCACCCATCCGAAAAAAAACCATTTCCGGATGGATCGAACGGCAGAACAGGCTCTGTATTCAGGACGAAATGTGCCGTTTTGTGATGCCTTTCGCTGAAACCATAAGGCTGAAAGTTGATTTTGCTCAATTCAACAGCTCGATTTCCGTAAAAACACCGATCACGTCAACCACATAACAGATGTCAGAATTGCGGTCGGGAGGCCGGCAAAATAATAGAAGGAGGAATGGAAAAATGAAAAAAGGCTCACTAAGTTTCAAACTTGTCTCAGGAGGCATTCTGGCGGTACTGATTCCCTTGGTCGTCGTTGGGCTCTTTTCCGTGACAAAGGCGTCAAAGGCCCTCGAATCCCTTTCCAAAGAACAGGTTTCAAACGTCGCCAGAGATCTCGCCGGCATGACTGAACTGGTCCTGCAGGAAGAGGTCAAGATCGCCGGTGAATTAGGCGTGGCTAGGACGACTTTGGCGGCCCTGGCAAAAGTCGGGGCATCGGGCATTGAAAATGCCGAGAATGAATTAAAAGAACTCACCGAGATGCTTTCGGGAACCATGAAAAAGATCGGGAAGGATTATGATATCATCCTTGTGGCTGATGCGAACGGCATGGTCATTACGGATGGAAGCGGCGGCAAGAGCAGGGGAATGACCATGGCGGACCGGGGGTATTTCCAGATAGCAAAAAAAGGAAAGGCCAATGTCGGGGCCCCGGTCAAATCCAAGACATCCGGCAGGCCCGTTGTACCGATTTGCGTCCCGATCTATTCCAGTGTCGGTCAGGTCATGGGAGCCGTGACAACGGTTCTCAAGATAGATTTTTTCTCAAAAAAAATCACGTCGGTCAAAGTCGGTCAGACGGGCTACTCCTTCATGATCGACGGAAAGGGGCTGTGCATCGCTCATCCCGAAGAAGGGAATATTCTTAAAACCAACCTGGCGCAAGTTAAGGGCATGGAAACCATCGTAAACAAGATGCTGGCTCAACAAACCGGCGTTGAGTCCTATGTCTTTATGGGAGAAGAAAAGATCTCAGCCTATGCACCGGTGGAAATGACAGGATGGAGTATAGGGGTCACCCAGCCCAGCGAAGAATTTCTGGGAGCGGCCAATGCCATCAGAAACGTCATCCTCCTGGTGGGTGCCATTTTTCTGGCCGCAATCATCCTCGCGGTTCTCTATTTTGCAAGGAGCATCACCAAACCGATTCAACGAATCATCGAGGGCCTGAACGATGGCGCCGGGCAGGTGGCCTCCGCCTCGGGCCAGGTCTCGGCCGCCAGCCAGTCCCTGGCCGAAGGGTCTTCGGAACAGGCCGCCTCCATTGAGGAAACTTCTTCCTCCCTGGAAGAAATGGCCTCCATGACCAAGCAGAATGCGGGAAATGCCAATGAGGCAAGAGCGCAGATGGAAGCCGCCGGCGAACTGGTGGGAAAGGTGGACAGCCACATGAAAGACCTGGCCCTGGCCATCGATGAGATCACCCGGACGAGTGACGAAACCGGGAAGATCATCAAGACCATCGACGAGATCGCCTTTCAGACCAACCTCCTGGCCCTCAACGCCGCGGTCGAGGCGGCCAGGGCGGGTGAGGCCGGGGCCGGGTTTGCGGTCGTGGCCGAGGAGGTCAGAAATCTGGCCATGCGTTCGGCCGAGGCCGCCAAGAACACGGCGAACCTCATCGAAAACACCATCAAGGCGATCAAGAACGGCAGTGAACTGACCACCTCCACCCAGGAGGCATTTCGGGAGAACATGGAGATTTCAGCAAAGATCGGTGGACTGGTGGACGAAATCGCCGCAGCCTCCAACGAGCAGTCCCAGGGAGTTGAGCAGGTCAACATCGCGGTGGCCGAGATGGACAAGGTGGTCCAGCAGAACGCCGCCAATGCCGAGGAATCCGCAAGCGCTTCCGAAGAAATGAACGCCCAGGCGGAGCAGATGAAAGGCATGGTCAATGACCTGGTGTCCCTGATCCAGGGCGACCGAGGATATGGAAAAATGAGAGGCGGGCAGGTTGTAACAGAGACCGAAACAGGATCTCATGTAAAGTTCTCGGTCTCTCATGCTAAAGAAAAACTGTCGGGTCCGAAGAAAAAGGGCACAGGAAAAGCCCTGGCGATCCGGCACGGCAGGGAAATCGCCCCGGATGAGGTCATTCCCTTGGATGACAAAGACTTTCGTGCGTTCTAATCCGGCTTGATTCCCGGAAGGACAGGGGGCGAATTGTTTTCGCCCCCTGCCTGCGCACCTTTCAATTGCCCTGAAATATGAAGCAGACGCAAATTTTCTGAACAGCCTTTGTGACATATCCATTTACAACGATCCGGGATAACGGGCAACACTACTCTGAACTTAACGCAGTACCCCATTCTGGAAGACCACCGCCATGAAAATTCACGCTCAAGGTTTCGCCTCAACTGCCGATAGGTTTAGTAACCCCGCTGAAATATCCCCTGCAGAGATACCTGGATCAAATTAAGAAACAAAAGAAATATAATATTTAGACAGTCAAAATTTCTGTACGACAGACTTCTTATCTTTAAAGAATATTAAATTGGATTATCGAGAGGAAAAAAATATGAAAAGAAGTATGATTTGGTTAGTATGCATGGTTTTTATAACAGGCATTTTTTCTTCGGCATCGGCTGCTGAAAAAAAAGAACTGGTGTTCGGAGCGATTGCGGTCGGCAAGGTATCAAAAGTTCGAAAAGCCATGACGCCCTTTTTGAAATACTTGGAGGCCGAAACCGGTGCGAAAATCCGTTTTGAAACAGGCAAGGACTATCTGGATACCGTAGCAAAATTTCAGTCCGGTTATTTCGATTTCGGCTACATAGGACCCAGCCCATACGTGATCGCAACCTCGGGTGACAAAGGCGCCGATGTTTTCAAACTGATCGCCGGTCTTGAAACAAATCACAAGCCTTATTTTTATGCCGTAGTCATCGCCGCGAAAGAAAATGATGCGATCAACAACCTACAGGATCTCAATGGGAAGCGATTTGCCTTCGGTTCCCGTCAGTCCACATTGTCATTTTACATGCCGGCGGAAATGCTGATGGATGCCGGTGTATTCGACTCCTTCAGTGAATCCGCCTTCCTGGGTAAACATGACAAAGTGGCCAGGGATGTCTCTATGGGGCGCTATGATGCCGGGGGGATCAAGATCGCCGTTGCGCAGAAAAATCTCGATAAGGTCAAAATCATCGCAAAATCCGATCCTGTTTACGACTTCTTAATGGTGGCACACCAGTCTATGGGTTCGGAACAATATCTTAAGATCAAAGATGCGGTTTTCAGGCTTAAAGACCCCCAAATCTTTAACTCCATCAAAAAGGGTGTAACCGGTTTCGTTGAGGCCAAAGACGAAAATTATGACACATTGCGTAAGGTCATGGCGGAGGTGGATCAGAAGGTTCCTCAATAATTTCATAAATGTATTTACCTGATTAGGAGATGAAGTTGCGAAAAATCGGATTAATGACAAACCTGATCGGTTCGTTCCTGATTACGGCACTCATAATCTTTTTTGTCGGGGTGATCGGATGGTATGCTACAAGGAAAAATTCCCAGACCATCGAGGCCATCGCGCAAATAAGGTTTCCCGCCGTTCAGAGCCTGCTGATCATTGAGAACTCTTTAAAATCGGCGGAGAGCGCACAGAAGTCCTTGCTGTCCATGAATTTGACGGAGTCGGAGACGTTAAGTCAACATTTACGGATTCAAAATGTCCTTCTGAGAGGTACCCAATACATACAACGCTATGCCGATCTGCCGCACCTGGCTGCGGGAAAAGAACAATGGAAGGAATTTAAAACCATTTGGGAGAAATTTCGAAAAGGAAACGAGGTTTTTATCGGCTTTTCCCAAGAGCTGCTCAAAAATGGGGTCTTAAGTCCAGCCCATCTCAGGCAAAAGTTGGAAACGTTTAAAGGCGAGCATTTCTACCTGATTGGCCAGGTGGGCAACATGCTCCAGACGGAAATCGAATTCGACGGTCATGAAGATCCGAAACAAAGCGCCTTTGAAAAATGGCGAGAGACTTTCCAGACGACCAATCGTGAGATTGCGAATGTAATCAATAATACGGTTGAGCCGAATCGGCAGTTTTATGCATCCATCGGTAAAACTAAACAGTTCATTCGCGAGGGTGACATCGACGGCGCCGCATTTACCTATGAAGCGAAAATGTTGACGTCGGCCAATGAAGTCACGAAACAGCTCGAACTTTTGAACAAACAGGCCATAATCGCCGAAAGACTTTATCAAAAGTTGGATGATCAGGCATCGACCGTATGTGCTCCTACTCTGGAACAGGCATTGATCACCTTGAAAAAGCTGACGGATATAAATTCCGAGATGGCGTCTTCCATCGCAGGAACCGCTATGAAGAGTGCCAAGAAGGCACAGAGGGTCATGATGATCAGTGTTTTCATCGGCTTTTTGGCCGCCCTGTTGTTCGGTATCAGTATCAGCGGCTCACTGACCAAACGGATCAACCGAATGATCCGGGGCCTGGGGCATGCGACCGAGCGATTAACCGTTGCCGCCGGCAGGCTCTCTGTATCCAGTCTGACCTTAGCGGAAGGGGCCTCTGAACAGACGGCATCCATTGAGGAAACCTCGTCCTCCCTGGAAGAGATAGCCTCTGTAGCCAAACTGAACGCCAAAAGCTCCGATCAGGCCCACAGCCTTATGGATGGGACCAAAGAGATTATGGCTGAGGCAACCGATGCCATGGTTAAGATGAATTCATCCATGAAGGGTATCTCTGAAGCGAGTGAAGAGACCTCGAAGATCATCAGGACCATTGATGAAATCGCCTTTCAAACCAATCTATTGGCCCTGAATGCGGCAGTGGAGGCCGCTCGGGCAGGAGAGGCTGGAACCGGATTTGCCGTGGTGGCGGATGAGGTCCGAAATCTTGCTTTAAGGGCAACTGATGCAGCCCGCAACACCTCAGTCTTGATCGAAGATACGACCCAAAAGGTTGACGAAGGTTCAGTATTTTTGAGCAATACCAATGAAGCATTTTCCAGGATGACTGAGAACGCGACCACAGTGGCCGCACTTCTTTCAGAAATCGCGGCGGCAACCAAGGAACAGGCCCAAGGCATCGAGCACGTCAACAATGCTGTTTTCGAGATGGACAAGGTCACCCAACAGAATGCGACAAACGCGGAGGAATCGGCTGGTGCATCCGAAGAAATGAACGCCCAGGCAGAGCAGATGAAAGGCATGGTCAATGAGCTGGTATCCCTGATTCAGGGAGGCCGCGGACATGAAAAGGTTAAAAGATTTTTCCCGGATTCAGGACCACGTTGGGATCGAAAAGGCGTTTGATCCCCATCTGGAGCCGGAGGTTTTCCGGGGAGATTTCGAGGGGCATGAAACGCTTCTTCGCGATGCCTATCCAGTGTTCACCGGATAGGGTGCCCTTCATGACAAGCACCTTTTCCAGGATCGCCCTGACGCCTTCCTCAACCCGGTCCATGTCGGCTCGCCCCCCCCCCCCGCCGTGATATTCAAGTGAATATTTCTGTCCCCGGCATGCCCGAAGCAGTAAATCTTGATGCCGTATTCCCGTTCGAATGCAGGGACAACGGTCACGAAGTCCGCAATGGACCCAATGGGCACGACGACATCCTCCGGGACATAGACGGGCCAGCTCTCCTCGATCCGGAGGGAGACCTGCCTCCGGATCTCCCACATCTTTGCTCGCTTCCGGGAATCCGGGGCCATGAGTACGTCCTGTGCATCGCAGGCCAGACAGATCTTCCCGATTTCCTCCATTGCCCTCTCAGGAGTCCTTACCGGGCCGTCGATTTCGATGAGGAGCAGGGTGGTTCCTCCCTTGAAAAGACGACCGGCCGGGGCTTTTAATGAAGATTTCATTGTAATGGAAATTTTGGTGATTAATTTCATACATAATAAGTAGGAAATTGACAGTGAACCAATCAGGCAAAGGAGGTTTATCATGAAAAAGAGACAGACAATGGGTCTGATCGCATTAGGTCTCGTTCTGGCCATTTTCATGTCCGGGTGCATGGGGACGACAGGGCGGGGTAGGCTTGACACCGTTCGATCAGATGGGGGCATGATGAGAATTCAGGCGCTGGCGGACAGCTGGCAGGAGTATCATATCTATTATTCAGGGTACTATGCGGAGAATGCCACATCGATTATATTTGATAGAAAGGATGATGTTCGAACCATTCGACTTCCTGAAACCAGTTGGACAAAGGTGTCTGACCAAAGAACCCTCTCGGTAGTCATTAACGGCATGGAAGCCAATAATGATTTCTTTGCGAGAGTGTGGAACGTCATTGGACCGGACAATCAGTCCTACGGGTATCTGTATACGGGATGGCAGCTTGTAAACGTCCATTCAATGGGTGAGAATGTGCTCACCATCGCAGGAATCCCGGCAGCATATGATGGGCATCATCATTTCTAGGGCTTGGTTGATTGACCCTTGAAAAGGAGCAGGGGGGTAAGAATGAACAGGGAGGTCAGCAGGCAGAGACCGATTCCGAGAACGGCCACATACCCCATGCTCCTGAGTCCGGGATAATGGGAAAGGGCGATGGAGCCGAATCCCACCAGGGTCGTGAGGGATGTAAGGACCACGGCACGGCTGGTACCGGCAAGGGCGGAGGGAAGATCATCCCCTGCACTGCGGAGATAAGTATTCGTTAAATGCACTCCGTCGTCAATACCGATGCCGACGATCATGGGGATGACAATCAGGTTGAAGAAATTGAACTCCAGGTCGAACAAGACCATGATGCCGGTCAGGACGGGAAGGGCGACGGCCAGGGGGATGGCGGACAGGAGGGTGAATTTCAGACTGCGGTATGTGACGAGCAGAACGAAAAGAATCGCCAGCCCCGCCAGCCAAAGGGAAAATTTCAGGTTCCGGATGATCAGCTCCTTGAGATCACTCGTAAGAAAATTAGCGCCGGTGAGGATATAACGATCACCGGAGATTCCTTTTTCATCGAGCTTTCCAATAATTTTGGCCTTGATGGATTCTGTCTCGGCCCGGGACCAGAGGTCCTTTGTCGGCTTGAGGTATGTGACGATTTTGAAGGTGTTATCCTTTCGGATCAGGAAGGGTTTCATGAGGTGCTCCAGGCCTCCACCCCGGATGGAGGAAGGCATGAGAATTTCTCGGGATGAGAAGGCCATATCGAGTTTTGAAAGATAGGCTTCATAGGTGGCCGTCCATTTGAATCCGTTTTCCTTCAGGGTCAGCCTGAAGGTCTCTCTGATTCGACTCATGTCAAAACTTTTGGGATGATTCCGGATGTATTCCAGGTTCAGTCTCTGCAGACCGGGTGGAGGAAGCACTCGGCTGATCGTCCTGATCCCCGCAATGTCTCCCGATGCGCGAAGTTCCTCCAGGGCATGGTCGATGTCTGCGCCGGTTTCCATGATTTCCGCCTCGGCAGAGCCTTGAGCGACAAGCAGTATTTCGGCGGCGGAACCGCCCAGCCAGGCCGTGATCCTGTCCTGGAGTCTGAATAATTCCTGATCCGCCGGGCGGAAATTCCGGAGATTGTCATCGAATCGGACCCCAAACCCCAGGACGGAGAGAAGACAGGCCGCCCCGAAGATCACCAGGAGCAGGGGCCTGGAGAGTTTTTGCAGGTGATTGAGGAGACGGTCCAGCCCGAAACCGCTTATCCCCCAGAGCTTTCCTCGTTTCATTTTTCGTGAGGAGTAGATCAGAAGAGAGGGAAGTATGAACAGCATCACGATTAAACAGAAAATAATTCCCGTTCCGGTCATGAGACCCAGTTCCCTGAACCCCCCGAAATCCGAGATACCGATGGAGAAAAAGGCCATGGCCGTGGTCAGCCCTCCCACCAAAATCCCCCTGCCTGTTTCTTTGAAAGTCCTTTCCAGACGCTTCTGAAGGGCCTCGTCTCGTCCCAAACCGCCGTAGAAACGGTTTACGATATGGATGGCAAAGTCCACGCCCAGGCCGATCAGGACGCAGGAAAAGACACAGGTCAGGACGTTCAGGCGTTGAAAAACAAGACCCGCAAACCCCAGGGTCCAAAGGAGGCTTATGGCCAGGGGCAGGCCCACCTGGAAGAGGATTCTGAGATTTCGGAAGGTCAGACCGAAGAGGATCATCACCCCCAGGAAAGAGGTCAGTAACGTGACCTTGATGTCCTTCTTCGTTGCGGCCTCATCAGTGACGGCAATAGGGTAGCCTCCGGCATAGGCTACCTCCGGTCTTCCGGCAGGGATTTCCCCTCCTGTGAAGAGCCTTCCTTCGGCCTCTTGCTGGACGCGGCGGATGTCCGTCATCAATCTTTTGCTGAAGGCCACATCCTGGGGGGGGTGGGTAGGTTCCAGGAACAGGAAATAGGTTCTTCCGCCCTCTGTGCTGAAATATCCTCCCGGGGATGTCATCCCCCGATCCGGGGGCACGAGGTTCGAATCGGAATCCCAGAACTCCCTCAACCCCAGGGGATCGCGAAAGACCAGTTCCTTTCCTGCAATGCCGAAGGGAGTCATCAGGAGAGCTTTGTTCTTTAGGATCTGCTCTTGAATGCCCTCGGTCGATAGTTTGCGTGAAAGCCTCCTGAGGTCCTCCGGCTTCAAGAGGAGCGGCAGGTGCTCCATGAGGCGATGAAAAAGGGCGGCGAGCTTTTCGGTCGAGATCTTGTATCGCACCTCCCGTATGACGGGCAGGGATGCGTAGCGCTCGGCAAGGAGTTCGATGAACCGCCGGGCTTTTTTTCCATCCAGGTTTTCGGGCACATCCACAATAGCCACCAGGAAAGATTTGAAGCCGATGCCCTCTGCGACTTCAAGAAAAGAGCGGGTGCCCGGATGGTTCGAAGGGAGTAGGGAAAAGAGGTCGAGATTGAGTCTGAGCCGGGTGCAGAAAAACACGGACAGAAGTGTTAAAGCAAGGGCGAGTGCCAGGATGTGTTTGTGATAGCGGTATACGATTCGATGCAATATCTGTAAACTCTCGTACTATTTTTTTTTATTTGCAAAATATTTATCCCATAGGGGATCGGCGATCTTGGCGTATGCCTCAGCGTATTTATCCATGGCCTCGGCCAGGTCTTCATAGACGATTTCGGCCCCTTCGTGAGTGAAGTATGCGTTGTGTTCAGCAATGGCGTTTCGACCGAGGGTCGGTTTGTCGATGATGGTGCAGGGCCGGAGAAGGTTGTCATGAGAGGGGAGTTGGGATCGGATATGCCGAAAGAGAGGGGCGTTGATGGCCTCCTGAAGGGATCCGGTCCGAATGTTGTGCGTGGCATAGTGACAGAACACACAGGGTTCCACATCTCCTTTGGCATTGACGTGAAAATACTTTCTTCCGCCTGCAATGCAGCCTCCCACTACGGGTCCGTCATTCCAGAAGTCGGCCAGAAGAATGGGCTTGGTATTCCGAAGGGTCGTCAGCCGTTCAAACTGGTAGCCTCTCTGCTCGGGGGTAGGCATGATCTCGAGATTGGGCTCCAGGCCGATGGGAACATACATAAAATACCAACCCAGGATGCAACCCTTTTCGATCATAAAATCAATGAAGGCATCGCTGTTCAAAAGTTCGGTGCTCTCCCGGGTCAGGGTCGCGGAAAATCCGAACAGGACGCGTGCCTCACTCAGCATGTCCATGGCCTTCATGACGCGACGGAATTGGCCGGCCCCCCGGCGCTGATCCGTCTCTTTCTCGTATCCCTCGATGCTGATGGCCGGAATGACGTTTCCTACTTCGGCAAGCCTTTGACAGACCTTCTCGTCGATCAGACTCCCATTGGTATACATGTGAAAGATCACGTCATTGTGCTTTTCAAAGACGTCGAAGATGTGGGGATAGAAGAGGGGTTCACCTCCGGAGACCACACAAAAATGGATGCCCATCTCCTTGGCCTGATTGAGTACCCTGTCCACCTCCTCGAAGGTCAGTTCCGCGGTTTTGTCATAGGCGCCGGCATAGCAGCCGTAGCACTTGAGGTTGCACTTCATGCTGGGGCTCAAAACAAAAAAGCCAGGAGGATAAAGGCCTTCGTGGTTTTCCGAAAAGGCCTTTCTTTTGTTGGTGCCCACCAGCAGTTGATTGATGATAAAGGCCTTGATAATGGTTTTTCTATGGTGAGGGTTGGTTCCTTTCAAGATCTTTCTGACGACCGTCAGGCTGGGGTGGTTCCGGTCGAAAAGATCCCTGATCCATTGGATTTTTGCGATGTAGTAGTCTTTTTTGACCAGTTTTTTCGCCAGGAAGGCGATGAGGTGATAGGCCCACCTGAAAAGCCTGTCGCTGTCGATCCGGGCAAGGACGCCGAAAAGACTGTTCAGCGTGTGAATCAGGATGGTGCGTTTGAGGTTTTTCAACATCTGCAATAACTCCAAATCAAGTTTTCTAATCGGGATGGTTTAATAAAAGTGTAGAACCATGGCCTTCGTGTCGGGCAGGAAAGGTTCTCATTGTCAAAACAGGGAAATAACCTGCAGGGCCGCTTCCCCTATGCCGTATAGAAAGAGACATCCGAGCACGCTACCCAGGATCAGGAGTGGGTAGCTCTTGGATTTTGAAAGCTTCATGAGATTTGAAAGGAGCACCCCGCTCCACATCCCGCATCCTTTCATAGGGGTCATCGTAACGGCCACGACCCCGGGCATCCCCATAAGCTGCGTCCAGCGGAGAACCCTTGATTTCAGAAATCTTTTTTCTTTTTTCCCGGCCCGGTTTTTTAGCCTTCTCATGAGGGCGCTTTTTGAAATGGCCCCGTAGAGGTGGTAGAAAAAGGGGATCTGGATGGTGTCCAGCAGCACGATCACGGGCAGCAGAAAGGTGATTTTGTATCCCAAAAACTGGGCGCTGAGAAGGGCCACGGGTCTGCCGCCCAAGATATAGAGCGGGATAAAATAGATCACGAAGTGATCCGCCAGGTTCTGTTTTAAAAAGGTTACGGCATCAATCATGGTTTCGATCAGGGACTTTACAGAAGATCATGGTTTATTGCAACACTTTACAGTGGTGCCCGTCTGTTTTTCAGGAAGGTGGAAATTGACGTAAAGGAAAAATCTTTCAGCAATCTATTAAGCCGCTTTTCTGTTTTTTCCACTGCGGCATTCAAGACAAAACGTTTGGTCGGGGGCAACTTGATCTTCGGGTTGCGGGCATCGAATTCCCTGGGGTGCAGAAAGATAACCCCCGGTCGGCCCTTACGATTCAGGTTCCGGACCGTGGTTCGGATGAATCGATAGGGAAAAACCCTCAACCCCCATCCCCCGCCGAAGGGCAGATTGGTAAAGGGGGTGACGCCTACCATGGGCGGAAATTCCCATAAGCCCCTTCCCTGAAGGTCCAGTTTGTGGGGGATCCGGGGGTATCCCGGGTTGCCGATGACGGGAAGGGGCGCCATACTGGAATCATACAGGAATCCTTCTTGGACCAGGATATCCAGTGCCCAGAGGGAATCGTCCCGAATGGACCATTCAGGCGCTCTGAAGCCCCTCACCGGGGTGGAGGTGATGCCGGAAAGGATGTGAAGGGCCTTTCGAAGGTCCTGGCGGAACCCTGCAGGAGATTGGGTATAGACGCGATGATGCCCGTAGCCGTGGGTGGCGATTTCGTGGCCGGCCTTTTCGATGGCCGCGACAATCTCCGGATGCCTTTCAGCCACGAAACCCAGGACAAAAAAGGTCGCCCTGGTCCCGTGCCGATCGAGAATATCCAGGATCTTGGAGGTGCCTTCGGCGACACGGCTTTCCAACCGGGGCCAGAGGCTTTCGGGGAGCAGGTCCTTCACGCCGCAGATATGGTACCAGTCTTCCAGGTCGACGGTCAGAATGTTTTGAACGGTCATGGTTTTCTCATCCTCAGCCGGTGTTTCATGTCCTCATCGTAGAGAAAGGTGAGGGGGGTCAGAAGCCTTCCAAGGGTCGGGAGGGGATCGTCCAGTGAGAGGATGTCATAGGACATACGGCGGTCCAGAAGGCGGAAAAAGGAGGGGGTCAGTTTCATCCGTTCAGGATTATGAAAAAAGTGCAGAATATCCCCGGGCAACAACCAGCGGCATCTTATCCCGATCCTGTAGCTTTCAACGGGCCTGATATCCTCCCCCCGGGATATGCGATAGAGGAGATAGGGGAAATTGACCCCCGAGGCGACCGCCAGGGATAGCGAGCCCCAGAACCTGGGGTTGATCTCCATAAGCTTCGGTATGCCGTCCCTGGGATCGAGCTTGAACTCCACCATGGCCACGCCCACCCAGCCCAAAGCCTTCAAAAGGGTCCGGGCCATGTCCCGGATGTCATCCTGTCTGACGCTCTCACGAAGGGTGCTCGCCCCACCCGTAACCGGGTATTCCCGCAGCCGTTTGTGGACGAAAGCGGCCTTGACCCGGTGGTTGTCGTCCATCAGAAAACTGGCGCCGTACCCTGCTCCCCCGCGGGGAATGCGTTCCTGGATCAGGGGGTAGGGAAAACGCTTGTGCGTGGAGAGGTATTGTCCGACCAGATCCCCGGCGGTTTCCACATAGGATACCCCCAGCGCACCGGAAGCCGACCGGGGTTTTATCACCACGGGGTATGGCAGCCTGTCACTGAGTTCCCGGAGCTGAGCCGTGTCCTCGATAAACCAGGTCCTGGGTGTGGGAAGACCGAGGCGTCCCGCCAGCCGGAGCACCTCGGCCTTGTTCCGGGCGATGTTCAGTTTTTCCGGAGACGGGATGAGTAAATAGGTGAGACGGGAGAATTCATGTCGATGGTCGGACACCAGGCGCAGGGTCTCATCTTCCATGGGAAGAAGCATCTGATAAGGCCGATGGGACAGGGTATCGAGAAGACAGGCCACGAAGGCCTCCGGCCTCAGCAGGGGAGACGGATAGACCTTGGTTTTTCGGCAGTACCGGGAGAAGGCGGCGGTGGCCAGTCGGGTGCTCTCCCCGACCTCGACCCCGATGCCCTCTCTTCCGAGGGCCCGGACCGCTGCAAGAGATTTTCTCCAGTGGCCGTCAGTGATGAATACGGTGGGTTTCATCATAAAGTTCCCGATCAAACGCTTTGTCACATGATTGAAAAAATGATATACGATGACACAACACAAGGCATCCGGTCAATCTTTCGTTCTCGCAAAGGGTGCGAGGGAAAGGCATCACCGGAATCGGTTTTGTGGGGAAGAGACCGACGTTCCATGGATTTCAACGAGAGAAGAGTTATTGTCACCGGGGGGACCCGGGGAATCGGAAGGGCCATCGCCCTTTCTTTTGCCGGGGAAGGGGCCTGGGTCGCCGTCAGTTATTCTTCGGATGAACAGAGTGCTGCCACTGTGGAAACCGAACTGGCGAAGACCGGGGATAAACATCTTGTCCTCAGAGCAGATGCCTCTTCACGGACAGATGTGGAGAACATGGTCGCTCAGATCCTGGAGCGGTGGGAGCACATCGATGTGCTGGTCAATAATGCCGGGGTCATCAGGGACAAAATGCTCATGTTCCTGGCCGAGGAGGACTGGGATCGTGTGATCGACACCAACCTGAAGGGGACGTACCTATACTCACGCGCGGTCCTCAGGTCCATGGTCAGCCGGCGTTTCGGCCGCATCATCAATATCACGTCACCCAGCGCCCTGACAGGCCGGGCCGGGCAGACCAATTATTCGGCCTCAAAGGGGGGAATCATTTCCTTTACAAAGTCCCTGGCCAAGGAGGTGGCCAAGCCGGGCATCACGGTGAATGCCGTTAGCCCCGGGCTTATCTCCAGGACCATGACCGAGAATCTGACCTCGGCGACCAAAGATGATTTTCTGGAGATGATTCCCATGCGACGATTCGGCGAACCTGAAGATGTCGCCCATGCCGTACTCTACCTGGCCTCGGAAAAGGCAGGGTATGTCACGGGCCAGGTGCTGGGTGTAGACGGCGGATTGGTATAGTTGCCGTCCGGAAACGACTGCTCTATGCAGTCCCTGCCCGTTTGCGTCTAAGAGAGATATCAGTTCGGCCTTTTGAAAAAATGAAGGTTCTCAATCATGGCAATATCTTTTCGTTTTTGAAAAGAAATTGCCATGACCAATCCATATCTATAGTTGAATGTGTTTCAAAAGGCTAAACAGCCACCAGGAGGGAAGCTCTTCGACCTTGTGAAAATAGCCTATTTCCGATCATTCAAAGGAGAATGAGATTTTGAAAGAACTCATACGTAATCGAGAAGCCTTGGGCGAGTACCTCAAGAAGATGATCATCGACACGCTCAAACTGGAGGACGTGACGGTCGAACAGATCGACAGCGGCGCCCCCCTGTTCCGGGAAGGGCTGGGGCTCGACTCCATTGATGCCCTGGAACTCGTTGTGGCCATCGAGAAGATATTCCATATCATCATCGAGGACGAAGACGTGGGCAAGAGGGCCTTCGCTTCCATTAACGCCCTGGCCGGTTTCATACAGGAAGAATCCGAAAAGGGAAAAGCGACCCATGAATTGGCTTGAGACCGAAGAAACCGTTCGCTTCAACGAGGTCGATGAGTGGGGGATGGCCTGGCACGGCCATTACGTGGCCTGGTTTGAAGTGGGCCGAATGGCCCTGCTGCGGCGGTTCGATCTCCTCCCCGGTCAGATTGTGGACCTGGGTTATATCGCCCCTGTCGTTCACTTGGAATGTGATTACAAACACCCGGGCGTCAGCGGTGACCGGATTGTGATCAGGACCACCGTGGACAAACCGGAAATCGCCGCCTTGACATTCCGATTCGAGGTCCTGTTCCGGGAAGACAGAAAACTCCTGGCCCGGGGAAAAACGACCCAGGTGCTTTTGACAAATGAGAAGAAAATGGTCTACTGGCTGAGCGGAGAATTAAAAGAACGGATACACCGGCTGGTCGATTTTTGCCAAGGGGGCCAGGGGCACTTCCCATGACTTCCTCAGTCGCTTCCCGATCAAACCTGAGAATCTGTGCGGTCATCCCGGCCTATAACGATGAAAAGACAATAGACCTGGTCATCAAGGGGGCACTGAGGCAACTCGAACACGTGATTGTGGTGGATGACGGGTCAACGGACCGGACTTTACAGGTCGCCGAAGAATGCGGTGCCCATGTCCTCAAAATCGGGGAAAATCGGGGTAAGGGAAATGCCTTGCGTGTTTCCTTCCACTATGCCGTGTCCAAGGGCTTTGACGCGGTTATCACCCTCGATGCGGACCTCCAGCATGATCCGATCGAAATTCCCAAGTTCATAGCGTATTATTCGACCCATCGGCCGGGGATTGTGATCGGAGACAGACTGCAGGATAAACAGAGTATTCCCCGAAGCCGCTACGGTCCGAACAGGATCGGAACCTATACCTTTTCATGGTTGCTGGGTCAGACCATCCGGGATTCCCAGTGTGGTTTCAGGTTGTACGATCGTGAGGTGATGAAAAAGATCTCCATTTTGAACAACGGCTTCGAGGCGGAAGCCGATCTTCTTCTGAGGGCCGGCAAAAGAGGCTATCGGATCGGTTTTGTACCCATAAGAACCATCTATTTTGAAAATCATCAAAATCGTTCCTATTACCGCCCCGTCAAAGACACTTTCCGTATCAGTATTATTTTTCTCATGAATCTTTTCTGGAAGGAGCGATGAGCAATAAGGACTCAAGACGCGTGGTGGTCACAGGAATCGGTGTTGTGACCTCCATCGGGGACTCCCTTGCCGCGTTTGCGAACGGTCTTTTCGGCGGGAAGTGCGGGATCGGATCCCTTTCCCTTTTCGATACCACGGATTTTTCCTGCCGGGTGGCGGCTGAAATCCGGGGAATCGACCTCAATGCCCGCTTGGGAACACCGGGAACCAAACGCGTTTCCCGATGCGATCTCCTGGGTCTTGTGGCCGCAGGGGAGGCTATTTCGAATTTCGGACCGGCGTTCAAAACCTGTGACAGGGACCGTGTCGGCGTTATCATGGGGGGAGGCGCCGGGGGGATGCTTTCCTGGGAGGGCTATCGCAGGGCCGTGTGGTCGGGGCGGAAACGCCCCAGGGCATCCGGGTTGCTTGCGTCTTCACCTTCCACAATGGCGGACCTGATCGGCTCCCGCTGGGGGCTCAACGGTTTCAGAACAACGGTGACCACGGCCTGCTCTTCGAGCGCCACGGCCATTGGATACGGCTTTGATCTGATCCGAAACGGGGCGCAGGATATGGTTGTCACCGGAGGAAGCGAATCCCTTTCAGAACTGACCTTTGCCGGATTCAATGCCCTGAGACTCATGGACCCCCTTTACTGCCGGCCCTTCGACAAAAACCGGCAGGGCCTTTCGCTGGGGGAGGGCGCTGCCGTCCTCATCCTGGAGAGCTATGATCGGGCCCGATCCCGGGGCGCCGGGATCTATGGTGAAGTCCTCGGCTATGCCATCAATTCCGACGCCTATCACATGACCTCGCCTGATCCCGAGGCCAGGGGGATGCATCGCGTCATGGAGAAGGCCATAGCGGCGGCCGGACTTCACCCTGACATGATCGATTATATCAATGCCCACGGGACGGCCACCAGGGTGAATGATCAGGCCGAAACCAGGGCCATCAGGGAGGTCTTCGGGGAAGAGGGGTCCCGAAGAATTCACGTGAGCTCCACCAAATCCATGGTGGGACATTGTCTCGGTGCGGCCGGCGCTGTGGAGGCGGTTGCCACGGTTCTGGCCCTTGAAAAACAAAGGCTCCCTCCCACGATCCATTTGGAGGAGCCGGACGAAGGCTGCGATCTGGACTATGTCCCCAACCGGTCGAGACAATGTGAGATTCGTTTCGCCCTGAGCAATTCCTTTGCCTTTGGTGGAAACAATACCTGCCTTGTCTTCGGCAGAGGGGCATGAAAAACGGGTTGCAGTGAACGCATCTCCGGAGATGCAGAATTTTAAACCGAAGTGACCGAACATGATATGCAAATTGGGCGGTGGATTTAGGAATGAGTGATATCGTTATAACAGGCATAGGCGTGATCAGTCCCATAGGCGTGGGCCGGGAGACCTTTTGGGCCGGATGCCGGGAGGCCCGCTCGGGGATCAAAAAGATCACGGCCTTTGATACGGATTCCTTTGGGTGCGGGATTGCCGGTACCATCGATGATTTTGATCCGCGGCGGTTCATGTCCCCGAGGGTCTATCGGCGCATGAGCAAGATTTCCAGGATGGCGGTGGCGGCAAGCCGGGAGGCCCTGGAGGACAGTGGTCTTGACCTGGATACCACGGACAGGGACCGGGTCGCCGTCGTTTTGGGAACATCATACGGGAGCAGTTCCCATGTGGAGGATTTTTACGTGAGCCTCCTCAAGGAAGGTCCCAGGGGGGCTCAGCCCTTTCTCTTTCCCGAAACCGTGCCCAATGCCCCGGCAAGCCATATCGCCATGTTTCATGGGATTACAGGCCCCAATACGACTTTTTGTCAGAATGAAATTTCGGCCGAGAGCGCCATCCTCTATGCCCGGGATCTCCTGGCCCATAATCTGGTGGATGTGGTTTTTGCGGGCGGAGCTGAAGAACTCTCACAGATGCTTTTCTCCTGTTACGATGCCGTGGGCGCCCTTTGCAGGACAAAGGCCCGGGAAGATGATTCGGTTCGACCGGAACCGGGAAAGGGACTCGTTCTCGGGGAGGGGGCCGGGGTCCTGGTCATGGAAAGGGGCGATCATGCCCGGGCCCGGAATGCAAGGATTTACGGGCGTATTCGATCCGGAGTGATTACCGGTGGAACGGCCGAGTTGGGTCACTATGAACGGGAAGGGACGCAGATGGCAAGAGCCATCAGGGAGGTCATGAAACAGTCCGACATGGGCCCCGCAGACATTGATCAGATCCATGTGTCGGCCAATTTTTCGGGTGAACTCGACCGGATGGAGCACGACCGGCTTGAAGCACTCTTCGGCGAACGAAAAACTCGCCTGGAGGTTACACCCTTGAAATATCTCATGGGTGATTTCGGGGGTGCCGGGGTCGTAAGGGCCGCCGCGATCCTTCTCAGTTTGTATTATCGACAGGCCCCTCCGACGGTAAGACTCAAAACCCTGAAGGGTTCCGATGGTCCCGTGATATGGGACCCGGCCCCTTCCCATAAAATCGCCACGGCCCTTATGACGAGTTCCACTTTCGGGGGCGCCAGTGCAAGTTTTGTGTTTACTAGAGAGTAGCTGACAAATAACAGGACATCGACAACGCTGTTTTCTACAAATCGAATATTTAATCAGTTCTACTTCTGAACCAGGTGGTTAGTGTGGATGTCGACATGCAATAAATGAAAGCTTTTTGGGGCATTTCAATTTCGATCAGTTCAAATAAATATCGTGCCAGAGGCAGCCCTGCTTTGTCAAAATAGATGAGTGTTATCAATGTCGTGGCACTCATCAAGTCGCGCCTAGAGATGCAACCACAGCATGGGATGCCGAGGCTCCGCCTTTGAGCCTTTTATAGAATTAATTTTTACAGCTTGGTTTAAAAAAAAAGATGCAGATTTCGGTCATGGCAATCACTTTTCAAAAACGAGGACCGAGGGGGTAGTTCGATGAAAACGGGGCAACGAGGGCGGCGATGAACCTCGTCATTCAACACTATCCAATGGCCTGCATGGCATTGTGGGAGAGGTGCTTCGCCCGCCTTGGCGAAGTTCTTTTGCAGATTCCCTGGCAACGTTTTTTCGTTTTTGAAAAGTGAGTGTCATGACCTTTAACCCAATAATATAATTTTCCGTAAAAATTTTTTGCATCGTGTTTATGCTTTTGTTGAACTACATTGCACATGAAGTTCATTTGGGAAGGTGGGTGCCTTAAGCCTATGAAAGTCCTGCTCGTTTCGCCCAATATCGAGTCTCTCCCTGATCCCGTTTTCCCCATCGGGGCGGCGTACATCTCTGCGGCACTGAAGCGTGAGGGCGTCGACTGCAGGATACTGGATCTCTGTTTCGTGGAGGACTATGAAACCGCTATTCGAGACGAACTGGAGGCCTTTCAACCCGATCTCACGGGGCTTTCCCTGAGAAATCTGGACAATGTCAGCTATCCCAACTACATCTCCTACCTTCCTTTTTATCTCAAAGTCGTGGACACCATCCGTCAATACAGCCGGGCCCCCGTCCTTCTCGGAGGAAGCGCCTTGTCTCTCTCCCCCGAGGAGATCCTGAAATACCTCGGGGCGGATATAGGCATCACGGGGGAAGGCGAGCTCTCCTTTGTCGGGCTTATTCAACGATTCCGGGAGGCGGGTGGCCTTGCTGCACGCGTGAAACCGCGAATTATCGGTCCGACCGTCATCGAGGATCTCGACCGTCTTCCTGTCCCGGACCGATCGGCATTCGACAACGAGGGTTATCTGAAATGGGGAGGGATGGGCAACATTCAGACCAAGAGGGGGTGCCCCTTCCGATGCATCTACTGTACCTATCCCATCATCGAAGGGAAGAAGATGCGGTTGAGAAGTCCGTCCCTGGTTTGCGATGAAATGGAAGGCCTTGTGGCGCAGGGCATAGACAGTCTGTTCATCGTTGACAATGCCTTCAACTATCCCCCGGAGCATGCGGAAGCCATCTGCCGGGAAATGATTCGGCGAAAAATCCCCATACGATGGAGCTGTTATGTCAACCCCGGGTTTGTCACCCCGGGGCTCATAGATCTGATGCGGGATGCGGGATGCACCGGGGTGGAGTTCGGGAGTGATGCCGCACAACCGGGCATGCTGGCAGGACTCGGAAAGAATTTTACGGTGGAGGATCTTCGCAGGGCTTCGATCATCTGCCGGGAGGCCGGCATGCCATTCTGTCATTCACTCCTCCTGGGAGGTCCCGGAGAGACCCTGGAAACGGTCCGTGAGACCCTGGAAAGCGTCTTGGAGATGTCTCCGACCGCCGTTATTTGCATGGTCGGCATACGGGTGTTTCCCGGGACGCGTTTGTATCTCCAGGGTGTCAAGGAAGGGGTGCTGAACGCGGAAGAGGACTATTTGCGTCCGGTCTTTTATCTTTCCCCTGACGTGGAGCAAGAAATCCTGCCTTTTTTAAAAGCCTTTTCACAAGAACATCCCACCTGGATATTTCCCGGACTGAATATCAATATGAATGAGAACCTGCAACAAAAACTGCGCCGGTTCGGCATCAAGGGTCCCCTGTGGGAGCAGATGGCAAGGGCGAGACGAATATCTTGCTGAGGATCTTCGAAATTCGGAGGATGTAACGGTTTGCTCTTGTTCGAAATAAAATTTTCTGCTTCAGGCAGGGTATAATGTGTTCTCATTACCTTCATTTTATGATATGAAAAAATTATTCTTTTCTGATATATCGAAACTTCAATCACATAACATCTTAGATAAAGAGAGGATACCGTGATGAAGAAGTATGCGAAAGTCGTTCCACTGCTTATCGTTCTGTTGATGATGTTCGGATGCGCCGGGTCAAGTCAGTTTATGCGCAAGGCCTCACCCCCAGTGGGTGGCCCCTCACCTGAAAAGGCTCAGGTCTACTTCATGAGACCTTCCGGTTTCGGCTTTGCGATTCATTTTCAGATCTGGGATAGTCGGGAATTGATCGGACTGGCCCAGGCAAAATCTTTTTTTGCCTATGAATGCGATCCGGGTAAACATTTTTTCATCGGTCTCGCTGAAAATAAACGAGCCGTTGAAGCGGAGTTGGAGGCCGGAAAGTCCTATTACATCCTCACTCAAGTCAAAATGGGAGCATGGAAGGCCCGAATGGGCCTTATCCCGGTCACCAGGGGGTCCGAGTATTGGGATAAGGTTGAAGAATACAAGAAAACACTCAACTTCATCGTAGCGGACGAGGCGGCATTGGAACATTGGCTTGCCGATAAAAAAGAAAAGACTGAAGCCGTTATCAACCATACCATCAGTTATCTCAATACACCTGAAGGCCGGAAGTATGTCGCCCCCCTCAATATAGAAGACGGCAGATAGAAAATTTGGGTTTAAACGGTTTTTTTTCTGCGGTAGGTGAGGAAACGGAAAAAGCCTGAAATGGCTTTGAGGTCCCTGAAGTAGAAGGAGATGTTGGCCCAGATGTGCCACAACTGAAGTTCAACTCTGGGGATGCGGGGATGTCGGAAGACCGAATGAATGCCATCGAACTTGCTCCAGTCCTTTTCCGTGATTTGGCCTTTCAGTTGGTCGTACAGGACGGTCCCGGGATAAGGGGTCAGGATGGTGAACTGGGCCGTGTCACTGTCCAGTTCTTTGGCGAAGCGGATGGTCGATCGGATATCCGCGCGGGTTTCTTCAGGGGCTCCAAGGATGAAGCTCGCCATGATTTCAATCTTGTTTTTTTTCAGGATCTTTACGGCATCCCGGGCCTGATTCGGTTCTATCCCTTTATGAAAACTCAATAGCTGCTTTGCATTGGGCGACTCCACGCCGATAAAGATATTGCGTGCCCCCGCCTCTGCCATGTGGCTGATCATCTCGGGATGACGGACGATGTTATCGACCCGGCAAAAGCACCACCAATGGACATCCAGACCCTTTCTCAGAATGCCGTCGCAGATTTGATGAATTCTTTCAGGTGACCCGGCGAAGTTGTCATCCAGAAAGGCGACCGCCCCATAGCCCAGATCCCGGACCACATGTTCCAGTTCCGCTAATACACTCTCAGCGCTTCGAGCCCGCCACTGAGCCCCGTCAAAGTGGGTCGATGAGCAAAATCGACATCCATGGGGGCAACCCCGGCTGGTATGCATGGAGGTAAGGCTTCGGTACCCCAGATGGGCATGGGAATACAAAGACAGATCGATCAGATCTCGCGCCGGAAAAGGAAGGGAGTCTACATCCAGAATGCGTTCAGGGGGGCCGGTGTCCCTCGGTCCGTTCGAAGTCGGGAGGATAAGACCGGGGATGAAGGCAGGATCGGCCCCTTCCTTCCATGAATCGAGAAGATCCGGAAAGGCTTTTTCCCCCTCTCCCTTGACAATGGCATCCACCAGTCCGGTCTCAAGGATTTTCTCTGCCTTATACCAGGGATGGGGTCCGCCCATCACGACCCTGGCACCGATCGCCTTTGCGCGGCGAGCCAGTTCGATCGCTTTTAGATAGCGGGTCGTATCGCTGTGGATTCCGACAACGTCAAAGGAGGTAAAATCAATCCTGCGACGATCGACCGAAAGATCTCGTACCTCGACTTGGTAACCGCGGTTCCGGGTTGCGGCGGCAATATAGAGGATACCGAGCGGCGGGAAAAAAATACCTGTGAGCCGCAAGAGGTTTTGTGAAGGGGGACTGATCAGGAGAACTCGCATATCGAGATGCTTTCGTTTTAGAAAACTACGTCCTTCTCCACGTAACGGTGTCTCCGATGGGTGTGTCGAAGATCCTGATACACGGGGGTTAGATTCAATCGGCTTTGCCTCGGGTTTCCGAACTTATATCTCCTGTTCCAACGGGAAGAGCCAGGCCTTGAAGCGTTCGTCACGACCTGCTACGATTTCACCCATCAGTTTGGAAAGGGTCTGAGTCATCGGGCCGGGGACCCGGGCCGGCACCCGGTCTTCTATCTGCTTCACGGGCATGATTTTCATGGGGGTGGCGGAGAGGAATATTTCGTCCGCCTCCAGGAGAAGATCGGGAGAGAACCTGCCCTCGCTGATATCCATGCCGGTCACCTTTGCCGCTTGAATAACGGACATCCGGGTGATGCTCTTCAGGACCGTTCCTTCCGAGGGGGTCATGAGTCGGCCGTCCTTGACGAGAAAGACCGATTCCGTGCCGCCCTCCGCCACAAAGCCCTGGGTGTCGAGCATGACGGCCATTTCAAAACCGCGTGATTGAGCGTCCTTTCGGGCCATCATCCCGTTCAGATAATTGGCCGCCGCCTTGGCCTCGATGGGAACGGTCTGGGGGTCCAGCTTGCGCCACCGGGAAATGCACAGGCGCGTCCCTTCCTCGGTGGAGACCTTCAGCCCTCCCAGGTCTTCCGCCGGATCAATGACGAATATGGCGATATCAAGGGTTTTTTGTAAAGGGAGGATTTCGAAAGCCACCTGGGGATAGTAGCCCATAATTTTTATGGCGCCCTCTCTGACCCCGTTTCGTTTGACCGCGGCATGGACGGCCTCGAAGAAGCCCTCCGTGGACAGAGGGAGGTCCATGTCCAAGAGTGCGGCGCTTCTGTGCAGACGTTCAATATGCTCGTCAAGCCGAAAGATCATGGGACCGGCGGGCGTGTCATGGACACTGAGGACTTCAAAGATTCCGGAACCACGGGAAAAGCTGTGAGACATCATATGGACTGTGGCCTGATCCCAGGGAACATATTTGCCGTTCATATAAACAAAACGATTTTCGAGCATTTTTACCTCCTTTGCCTCGGCCTTGAACCCTGCCGTTGCCATCGGGTCGGGGCCGTTTCAGTGGTTTTTTGAATGCCCGAATTTCAAGGGCAAAAAGAGTATAGGAGATAGCGGAGGCTGGGTCAAGGCACAAAGTCTTCCTCTCATGCAAGGCTTTTGGGAACCTGTCTCGACAATAACCGTATGGACCTGTTAGGATATGGCTCTAATCGGTCATCTGTGCTTTTTCTCTCAGTTCGGCGATAATTTCAAGTATTTGTTCGTGATATACAAGCGGTGCGCTGATGTAACCCCATCCCTTTTGAGTCTGAAACAGGCCGTCATAGGCCGTATCATGATAGGATCCCATTTGGTATGGAATATGCCGTTCACTGAGGATGGAAGCGACCAGCCGAGCCTCGATTTCATTGTCCAGCGTTACGGTTTTCACATATTTGTCCATTGTGTTTTACCTGAACCGGGATTTGATACATGTTCATCGCAAAAATGGTGATCGATGATGGACTGTTTGGAGAGGACCTCTGCCCATTTTTATCTCAATTAGGATCCGATTTCAATAGGCTCTTGAGGGGCATGCGAATCAATTAATGATGGGATTGTTCTTACAATCTTTACCGGGATTTGGTAAAATTTTTCGTATAAATTCATTATTGGAGGAGGAAACGGAATACGGGGCCTATTTTTACGGCTAATGCGTTTCCATCCGGAAATGACATGTTTCAGCGTGCCCATCGAGAACCATCGTATCCCTCCCGGGCATAAACAAGCATTCAGAACCTGTGACTTTGTCTTTTTGAGCGCCCCCACGGGAGGGGATGGGGGGCGTAATGGTTCACGCTTGCCCGGCTTTCATCTCTGGATGGGCTCTTGTCGGGATATCCCACATCTTTGGGTTCAATGAGATGAGCTTTCGCTAACACTTTTGGCCCTTGCCATTCTCTCCCTGTTTGGCTATTTTTCTTTCAGTGTCCGGAGAATGCATCATCCGGCAAAAAAATATTTGAGCGTTGACAGCGCATGGCTAAACATACCCATGGTTTCAGAAAATCAATATCTTGATGAATTAAAAAAACGCATCGAGAAGGGGGAAAGCCTCCTCAATGTCTCGGGCATTCACGGAACGGCAAGGGAATATTTTTTCTCCCGGTTTTTGGAAGACCTTGAAAGACCTTGCCTTATTATTCTTCCACAGGCAAAGGAGGCCGGAAAATTTAATCGTGAACTGGAGTTTTTTCTCCCGGACGTGTCGGTTCAAGAGAATCCCGGACTGAGAAGGCTCTACGATTTTCCTGTCTATGACCTTTCTCCCCTTTCGGGCTTGAGCCCCCACAGGGACGTGATCAACCGCCGGTTGCAGGCCCTTTATGCACTTACCGCACATACCAACCCTATTGTCGTGACTTCCACCGAAGCCGTCCTCTTGAGGATACTGCCTAAGGAGGCCCTGCTCGGTGCCTTGGAATACTTGGAGGTTGGAGAAGAAGTCGAAAGGGAAACGTTGCTTGCCCGGCTCGTGACGAACGGATATTTGCGCACATCCCTGGTGGAGGAGCGGGGGGATTTTTCGGTTCGCGGTGGTGTGATCGATATCTTCCCTCCCCTTTACTCAGATCCCATAAGACTGGAATTTTGGGGCGATCGCCTTGAATCCATTCGGTATTTCGAACCCTTGAGTCAGAGGTCAACGGGACATCTCCAGGAACTGATCCTTTTGCCTGCCAATGAAATCATCATGGACAAGAAGGGGGTCAAGCGGGCCAGATCCCTGGGAAGGCTTCCAAGGCAGTTCCAGGATACCGGAAGCTTTCCGGGTCAGGAAGGATGGTTGCCCCACTTTTATTCACGCCTTGATACCCTTTTTGACTACCTCCCGTCCAATGGACTCCTGTTTCTCGTCGACCCCCATCGAATTGACCGTGAGACAGGAGTTTTTATCGAAAAATTTCAAAAAGATAAAGGAAGATATCAGCAGGAGGCCGAAGAACGGCAGGGCCCGTTTCCCGAGGTTGAGGGTGTTCTTGTCCAGGAAAAGGAAATCAAGAGATATTTCGCCGCTTGTCAGTCTGTCGCCGTCAGTGATTTGACGATTGAAAAGCGGGGGGATCAGATGCCGTCGATCCATATCAAAGGCGTGACAGCTGGAGGTCTGGATCTGGGGCTCAGACTCGCCGGTAAAGGGCGGATATCCGTTGCTCCCCTTGCCGAGAAAATCAGCCGATGGTTGGAGCAGGGTCTCAGAGTGGTCCTTGTCTGTCGAACCGAGCAGCAGGGGCAGCGGTTGAGCGAGATCCTGCAAAATTATGAGGTCACGGTTGATGAGATCGTAGAGCGCTGGAGTGCGATTTCTTATAGCCAAGGACTCAGCATCTGCCTGGGCCGTCTCTCAAAGGGATTCGGCTGGCCGGATATGAGTATCTACGTGGTCAGCGAAGACGAGATTTTCGGTGCCAAGAAGCCCCTTGCCAAGGCGAAAAAGCATATCAGTGAGGATGCTCTGAGTTGGACCACTTTCAGCCAGCTCAGAGTCGGGGACATGGTCGTTCATCAGGACCATGGCATCGGTCGCTACGGCGGGCTCCGAAAGATGGAAATTGAGCAAAAGATCAACGACTTCGTGCTGATCGAATACGCCAACAATGATCGCCTCTATGTTCCCGCCGACCGCATCAGTATCCTTCAGAAGTATATCGGTGCGGACGAAAAGGATCCCAAGCTGGACCGGTTGGGGGGGCACGCATGGGAAACGGTCAAGAAGAGGGCGAAGAAATCCATCAGAGAAATAGCCAGGCAGCTCGTTGAGGTCTATGCCCTGCGGAAGTACCGAAAAGGTCATGCCTTTTCCCGCCCGGACAACACCTATCGTGAGTTTGAGGCGACCTTCGAGCATGAGGAGACCCAGGATCAGATCAAGGCCATCGATGCAGTCCTCTCGGATATGGAATCGGACCGGCCCATGGATCGACTGATCTGCGGGGACGTCGGGTTTGGAAAGACCGAAGTGGCCATACGGGCCGCTTTCAAGGCCGTCATGGACGGAAAACAGGCTGCCCTTCTCGTTCCCACGACGGTGCTGTCTGAACAGCATTTTGAGACATTCAGGCAAAGGATGGAGCCCTACGGCATTGAAGTGGCTGTGCTCAGCCGTTTTAAATCCCGGGTGGAACAAAAGGAGACTCTCGCAAGGGCCAGATCAGGGAAGGTGGACATCCTTATCGGGACCCACAGGCTTTTGCAAAAGGATGTGGCCTTTAAGGACCTCGGTCTTTTGATCGTTGACGAGGAACAGCGCTTCGGCGTCAAGCAGAAGGAGGGTCTAAAAAAATACCGGGCCCTTTTAGATGTGCTGGCCCTGACGGCCACGCCTATTCCCAGGACCCTACACCTGTCCCTGATGGGTATCAGGGATTTGTCCACCATAGAGACCCCCCCTGAAGACAGACTGGCTATCCAGACGTATCTGTCCCCCTTCGATGAACCGACGATCGTCCATGCCATAGAATTTGAACTGGAACGGGGAGGGCAGGTCTTTTTTGTTCACAATCGGGTTCAGACCATTGAGCACATGGCCCAAAGGCTCATTGAATTGGTTCCCAAGGCGAGATTCGCCGTAGCCCATGGCCAAATGAAGGGAAAAGAGCTCGAGGACACGATGTTTCGCTTTCTGCACAAAGAGATCGATGTCCTGGTTTGTACGACGATCATTGAATCGGGGCTCGATATCCCTTCGGTCAATACGATTGTCATTAATGAAATTGACCACTTCGGCCTTGCCCAGATCTATCAGTTGAGGGGACGGGTGGGCCGGGGCAAAGAGAATGCCTATGCCTACCTCCTGATTTCGAAAGAGGCCCGTATGAGCCGGGAGGCGGAAAAGCGACTCAGAGCCCTCATGGACTTCTCCCACCTGGGGGCCGGAATCCATCTCGCCATGCACGACCTCAAGATAAGGGGCGGGGGCAATATCCTGGGTTTCTCCCAGTCCGGGCACATTGCGGCCATAGGGTACGAACTCTATTTGAAGCTGATCGAGCAAAGTGTCGCCGAATTGAAGGGGGAGGAATGGCACGAGGATGTGAATCCCGAAATAAACGTCGATATCCCGGCCTATCTGCCCAGTGATTACGTAGCGGATACCGATGTTCGTTTGAATCTCTACCGGCGCCTTTCAGGGCTGAGAGAGGAATCGGACCTGGAGGCCATGAACGATGAAATGAAGGATCGTTTTGGTCCATTCCCGCAGGAAGTCTCCAATCTTATGAGCGTGATGTCCGTGAGACTGCAAATGAAAAGAGCGGGTATCAGCCGACTGGATGCGGGCAGTGACGGCCTTCTCTTCACCTTCACTCTCGATACGAAGGTGGACCCCGACGGTCTGATCGATTTGATGAAAAAAAGACCCAAGCGTTTCAGATTCTTATCCGATAGAAAACTGAAGGTCCACCTGATCAAGCAACGACCCCTCGAAGCGCTTTTCGCAGCCAGGGACGTCATTCGCGGTTTCGAACTCGCGGGAAAAGCCTAGAAAGTCGCTTGCAATTTCATATATATCTGTTATTCTAAAATTTTTGGAGATTTCACCTGATTATGTATTCCCTTTTGAGTCGGACCCATATGATCTGCCCCTATGCCGTGATCATGCCTTATAAAAAGATCATTCATTTTCTCGTCCTGGCGGTTATCCTGTCAATGTGTGGCTGCGATGTCATGAACTCGCCGGGAAAAACGGCGGTGATTACCGTTGGGGATCAAAATCTCCAGCTTGAGGGATTGAGGCAAGAGATAAAGCGTTTCGGCCTGGAGATGGAAATCGATGACCAGGGTCTAAAGCAGGTTATCGAATCTCTGGTGGACACGGTTGTGGATCGTATGCTCGTTCTGGAGTATGCCCGGGAAAAGGGGATATCCGTTTCGGATGAGGAACTGGCTTCCCTGACGGCCGATATCCGGAAGGAATATTCGGAGACGGAATTCCAGGAACTCCTCCTCGAAAGATATCTCGACTATCACGAGTGGCAGGAAGGGTTGAGACGCCAACTTCTCGTCAAAAAAAGCATGGATGCTTTGTCCAAGAACATCACACCGGTGGCCTCTCGGGAGATTAAGGCCTACTATGATGCCCACAAAGAGGCGTTTGATCGCCCGCAGATGATAAAGTTCGTTCAAGTTGTCTTGGAAACGAAAAAAGATGCTGAAGACGTTCGGAAGAGATTGTTGGCAGGCGAAGACATGGCACGACTTGCTCAGGAGGCTTCCATCGTGCCCTTTATTGAAGATGAAAACAAGTTGGCTTGGATCGCGCGGGGCGATCTGGAGAAGTCTATGGAAAAGGTCATCTTTTCATTACCTGTGGGAAAAATCAGTCGCATAATAAAAACTTCCTATGGGTTTCATCTTTTGAAAATCCTCTCAAAACGGCCCGGAGGCAATGTAAGCCTGCCTGATGCGACGGAGGAGATCGAATCCAGACTCCTCTATGAGAAGAGGCAGACCCTTTATCTGGAATGGTTAAAGGAATTAAGGGACCGGTATCCGGTTCACATTAATCAGGAACTTTTAGAAACATTGGAGTTGGGATAGATGAGATTTAAGAGATTGATCGGACTTTGTCTTTTTTTGGTTTCCATCGCTTTCGGGTGTCTTACGGACGTCGCAGCGGAAACATGCAACAGAGTCGTTGCGATCGTCAACGACAATGTGATCACGCTCTATGAACTCAATAGAAAAATCAAAGAGGTTACAGGCCGTACACCGGTTGACCTCAAACAGCGAAGCCAAAATACCTTTCTGAACACCCGACGCCAGGTTCTGGATTTGCTTATCGACGAGAAAATTTCTCAGGGTAAGATCAAGGAGCTGGGAATAGAGGTGACCCAAAAACAGGTCGAAAGGGCGGTTGAAAAAGTAAAGGAAAACAACAGGTGGACTCACGAAGACCTGGTTTACAAGTTGGAGATGGAAGGACTGACTTATGATCAATACGTCGCCAAAATGAAAGATAACCTCGAACGCGTAGAATTGATCAATTACGAGGTGAAATCAAAAATTATTATCAGAGAAGAGAAAATCCAGCAATATTATGACAAACATATCGACGAATTCAGCTCGGGAGGCAGTGTCCATCTTGCCAGCATTTTTTTAGTCAGCAAGGATCCGGGAAATGAACAGGAGAAGGAAGAACTGGTCGCGAGGGGCAAGTATATCCTGGATGAACTGAGGAAGGGTAAGGATTTCGGAACCCTTGCCGTTGAATACTCGCAAGGTCCCATGGCCGGTGAAGGTGGGGATCTCGGAGTTTTCAAAACGAACCAACTGGAACCGGAAATTAGGCAAATACTGCAGGGCCTGCCGATAGGCGGGTTCAGTAAACTCATTGTGAGACCAAACGGATTGCAGATCATCAAACTTATTGACCGGCAAGGAGGGAAAAGAAAAACGCTGGATGACGTAAGAGATGCGATCTATGATATACTTTATCAAGCCGAAGTGAACAAAACATATAACTCGTGGATCAAGACATTGCGCGAGAATTCCTATACCAAGATCATTTTTTAAATCATGTGACCGTGCATTGATAGAGATTGATGAGCGGAGTGCCTATGTCGGAAAGTGAAATGCAGGAAAACCAGGAAGAAGAAACAAAGAACGAGAAAACCGAACGGATGGAGACGTCCGGTTTGGGTATTCTTTTTCAGGAAGAAAGAGAAAGACAGGGTCTTGACCGGAAACAGGTTGCCGATGTGACCCGGCTGAGGGGGTTCATTATAGAGGCCCTGGAGAAGGAGGAATGGGAAAGATTGCCGCAGCCTGTTTTTGTGCGGGGATTCATCAGAACCTATGCCCAGGCTCTCTCCCTGGACGAAAAACAGGTTCTTGAACTGTATGAAGGTTCCGGTGCCGCCCAAATAGTGGAACCAAAATACCTGGTGGCATCTTCGAGAAGCGGGATATGGCGTGTCGCCCTGCTGGTGTTTTTGATGGCGGCTATAGGGGTCGCGATCTTTCTGTATTTTATAAAGCCTTCTTTGAACTTTATGAAGGCTCCATTCAAAGAAGAACGACAATCAGAGGTGTTGATCGATAAGCAGATCCCTTCTGAAAATGCGGTTAAAAAAGCAGAAAACGAGAAAATTGACCCGGCCCTGGAAGCCGGGGCGCCTGCCGAGCCTGAAACATCAGAGATCAATGCGCCCAAGCAGGGATCCCTGCGGGTCACGGATCAACTCGCCGTTGTTGACATAGAGGAAGCGGCGGGAGAACCGCCCACCATTGTCGCCGAAGAGGGGGCGACGGTTGATCCTTCCTCGGTTGCGCCACCCGCGGCAGCCGAGGAATATGTCCTTCAAGCTACGATCACGGAGAGAACCTGGGTAAGGGTTTACGTGGACAACGAGGACCCCCAGGAATTTATTTTCCAACCGGGGTCAAATCCCCAGTGGAAGGCCCGGAAAGGTTTCAACCTTATTGTTGGCAATGCGGCGGGTATTACACTTGATTTCAATGGAAAGCAAGTCGAGGATCTTGGAAATATGGGACAAGTGATCAGACTGTTTTTGCCTACGGATTTTCGTTCTGAGAAATATGAGGATTGAGATGAGCAATATGTACGACATATTTGAAGAAAGAGGTTTTGTCGAACAAGCCACCGACGAAAAATTGGTCCGTGATCTCTTTGAAAGCCATGTGACGTGCTACATCGGGTTTGATCCTACTGCCGCCAGCCTTCATGTGGGGAGTCTCGTCCCGATCATGTCCCTGGCGCACATGCAGAGGGAAGGGCACAGACCCATTGCCGTCGTGGGAGGAGGAACCACACTCGTGGGAGACCCCAGCGGCAAGACGGAAATGCGCCGGATCATGACCCGTCAACAGATCAATGAGAATGCAGAAGGGATCAAAAAACAACTTTCACGGTTTCTTGATTTCAGCGGGGACCGTGCCCTGATGGTGAACAACGCCGACTGGCTCGTAGAACTGAATTATATTGATTTCCTTCGCGACATCGGAAAACATTTCAGCGTCAACCGGATGCTCGCGGCCGAAAGCTACAAGATCAGATTGGAGACAGGGCTCAGTTTTATTGAATTCAACTACATGCTCCTTCAGGCTTATGATTTTTGGCATCTTTTCAAACACTATGACTGCCGTCTTCAGATGGGGGGCAACGACCAGTGGGGAAATATCCTGGCCGGAGCCGACCTGACCCGGCGCCTGGAAGGAGAAGTCGTTCACGGTTTGACATTTCCTCTCATGACGACTTCTTCGGGCATCAAAATGGGCAAGACCCATCAGGGGGCGATCTGGCTGGATCCGACATTGACGTCATCCTATGATTATTATCAGTATTGGATCAACCAGGATGATAATGATATCGGGCGTTTTCTGGCCCTGTTTACCTTTCTTCCCATGGACGAAGTCAGAAGACTGAGGGCACTGAAAGGGGAAGAGATAAGATATGCCAAAGAAGTGCTGGCCTATGAGGCCACCAAGTTGTGCCATGGGGAGAAAGAAGCGGAGGAGTCCAGGGCAGCCGCCAAAGAACTCTTTGGGGGCGAAAAAGCGGCCTCTTCAGATTCGGTCCCCAGTTGTGACTTGAGCTGCGAAGAACTGGAGAAGGGGATTCCGGCCTTTCTCCTGTTTGAAAAAAGCGGGCTCTGTAAAACGAGGAGTGAGGCACGCCGTCTGATTTCTCAGGGCGGAGGGTATGTGAATGGGAAGAGAATCGACGTGTTTGACGATGTGATCGGCATGGAGAATCTTGAAAAAGACGGTATTTTGCTCAGGGCCGGAAAAAAGAGATATCTCAGGGTTACCGTGGCTTGAGTCGCATTTTTACCAGGTATGAAAGACGATAATCATTTTTTTGATATGGCGTTATGGGAAAGAAAAAGAGTACGACTAAAAAAAGTGAGAAAGCAAAGAAGGTAGATAAGAAGCCGAAGACGAACTTCAAGGGTGATCTCCGACCTGTTGTTCAGGCCGAGGCACGGGCTCTTGTCCCTTACGATCCCCTTCAGTTGTATTTGATGGAGATCAAAAATTATCACCTTCTGACCCGGGAAGAAGAAGTCGAACTGGCTACCAAGGTTAGAGAAGAAAAGGATCAGAAGGCGGCCTATATCCTGATTACGGCAAATCTGAGGCTGGTGGTGAAGATCGCCATGGATTTTCATCGCTATTGGACAAAAAGCCTGATGGACCTCATTCAGGAGGGAAATGTCGGGTTGCTTCAGGCCGTAAGGAAATTCGATCCGTACCGGGGCATTAAATTCTCCTATTATGCCTCCTTCTGGATCAAGGCCTATATGCTGAAATTCATCATGGAAAACTGGAAGTTGGTCAAGATCGGGACCACCCAGACGCAACGTAAGCTTTTTTTCAACCTTGCGAAGGAAAGGGACAAACTGATATCCCAGGGCTTCAATCCCGAACCGAGACTGCTGGCCGAACGCCTCGATGTCAAAGAAAAGGAGATCGAAGAAATGAGTCAGCGGCTGGGAGGCGGTGATGTCTCTCTGAGTGCGCCGGTCGGGGACAACGGCAGGGAGGTCTATGGGTCTTTTTTGCCTGATCCGAGGATTGCGATCGACGACCAAATATCCGAAGCGCAAAACAGACAATTGCTTCTTCGAAAACTGGGAGAGTACAGAGAGAAACTTGAAGGAAAGGAACTGGATATCTTCGACAACCGTATTATGGCCGAAAGCCCTTTGACCCTCCAGGAACTGGGCGACAAATATCATATCTCAAGAGAACGGGTACGTCAGATCCAGGAGAGAATCGTAAAAAACATCAAGAAATGGCTCACGGATGAAATCCCGAACTTCGAAGAAAATTATTCAAATTTCATGAAATAGAACCTCATGACCTCGTCCCTGCGTTTCAAAGGGCTGAATCGTTAGGTGATTCCGGTAAAATCCATTATGGAGAAGTTTTAATAACGTGAAATATTTTATAAAACTCATCCTCATTGTGGTGTCTCTGCTCGGATTGGGAATGGTGTTGTCCTGTTCATGGCTCCGACCGGCACCTTCCGACGCCGAGCTGCAATCTATCTATCCGGCCGCCGAGAACCACGAGACAGAAGAAGACAGGCTCCAGAAGGCCTATAGTCATTATGCCGTGGCCATCCTTCATCAGATGAACGGAAACTATGAGCAGGCCAAGGTATATCTGATAAGGGCCGTTGAGAATGATCCGGATTCCGTTTACCTCAACAGTAAAATGGCGCTGTTGCTTAAAAAATTAAAGGACTATGAGGGGGCCCTGACCTACGCCCGGAAATGCAGGGACCTGGAGCCCGATAAACTCTCACACCTGGCGCTTCTCGCTGAGGTCTATTCCCTTGCCGGCGATGATGCCTCCGCACGGGAACAGTATGAAAAAATTTTGGAAATCGATCCGAAACAACAAAGGATAAGACTAGTCCTCACCACGATATTGATAAAAACCGGAAAATTCAAAGAGGCAAAAGCTCAGCTGAACAGGCTCATCCGGGAAGACCCCGATATGGTCATCTCTCATTACTACATGGGCAGAATTAATCTTGAAATGGAGGATTACGAAGCAGCGGAAAGGGCCTATCAAGAGGCCCTGAAATTGAACCCCCAAATGGAGCCTGCTCTCTTTGATCTTGGAAGCCTGTATCAGATGAGGAAGATGCTTGATAATGCCGCTCAAACCTACGAGAGACTGTTAAGCCATTATCCTTCTAACGTTATTGTCAGAGAAAGACTGATCAATCTCTATTTCCAGCTCGGCGTGGAAGAAAAGGCCGAAGTGCATATGGAGGCGATCAGGAAGAAGGCAAAACCGGGAGATCCCGGCCGGCAGGCCCTGGGCCTGATCTATCTGCGCCATGGAAGGCTTGATGAGTCTATCGAGGAACTGGACCTCATCGTCGCGGCCTGGCCGGATGATGACAAATCCAGGTACTATCTTGCGGCTGCCTATGAGGAAAAGGGCAACGCTGAAAAGGCCCTTTACCATTTTGGCCTCATCAAAGCGGGATCTGAATATTTTTCAAAGGCAAGGATACATATGGCCTATATCCTTGATAGCCAGGAGAAATACGATGAGTCTATCGAGCTTTTGAAGAAGACCATCGAAGTGGAAAAGGATCAGGCCGAATTGTATCTGATGCTCGCAACGGAGCTGGAAAACAAAAAGGCTTATGAAGAGGCCGTCCAGGTCATCAGAGACGGCTTGAGGGTGGATGAAAAAGACGTTGATCTCCTTTTTCGCCTGGGGGTCATACTGGATAAAATGGGGGATAAACAGGAGAGTCTTCAGGAAATGAAAAAGATTCTCGATGTCAATCCCGAGCACGCCGATGCGCTCAACTACATCGGATATACCTATGCGGATCAGGGTGTAAATCTGGATGAGGCCCGGGAAATGATTGAAAGGGCGCTGAAAATCAAGCCCGACAGCGGCTATATCGTGGATAGTCTCGGGTGGATCTATTATCAGAAAGGGCAATATGACGTGGCCCTGAAACACCTGAAAAAGGCGGCAGCCCTCGTCTCCAACGATCCCACCATCGCGGAGCACCTGGGGGATGTCTACACAAAGCTCAAAAGGTCTGAAGAAGCTATCGAGATGTATCAAAAGGCCCTGACGCTGGAACACCCCGATCCGGAGAAGATCAAGGGCAGAATCGAAGATGTGAGGAAACAGTTGGGTGAGGATTGATGAAGCATGCGGTTTCGGATGGCTCTGCTTTGGTTTAACCCCTGGGGGGATAAAAGTTACAAGTGACTAAAATTACAAGTGCCTAAAGTTGCGGTATCGCTTCGCGGACTTCATGAAAAAGGCGATCAAAATTGGGTGCGCGCAATTTCAACGAAATGAGGGGAGTGTTGGAGTACTGGAGTGATGGAAAAACACACCTAAGGGCTAAGGCAGCAAGCCATGACCACCATTTAAAGCACGCTGCGGCTGCCCGTCATTGTCAAAATACTCCAATCCCGCTGAAGACGGGATCTATGACGCTCCAACCTTCCAATATTCCTGATCATTTTGTGCCGGCACAGTTAACTGCCTCTGACTCCCCCAATAGGGCATCTTCGACTCACCCGGAGGACCAGGGTTTTAACAGCGAATAAAAGCGGGCAAAAAATTGGCCATGAATGGGAAGAATTCGAAAAGGGAACGAAAAGGGATCATCCTTCTCCTCGTCCCTTTTTTTGTCGCTATGCTCCTACCCGGCTGTGCGGCCGTCCGGACGCTTATGCAGGGTCCTCCCCTGACGGCAGACCGGATCGATGCGATACTTGCGGGTATCGACGATCAGCAGGCGCAGGTATCGTCTTTCTACACCCTCGGAAAGGTGCTGTTAAAAGACGGCATTCTGGAAGCGGAGGCGGATGCCCTCATCTTGGGAACCCGGGATCCTTTTCGCATCAAGATCGAACTCACCCATTCCTGGGGCAAACCCCTGCTCCATATCCTTGTAGACCATGACCGTCTGGAAGTGCTCTCTTTCAAGGACCGAAAACGCTATGCGGGGAACTTGAACCCCGGCGCCCTCTCAAGGTTTTTCCCCGGGGAACCGGACATTTCAATGATCTGGGCGGCCTTGCGGGGGTATCCGGCCGTCCTGCAGTCCGGGAATATCGTTTCGCGGAAAGCCGGGGAGTTGATCGTGATCGATGACAAGGGAAAAGAGATTCAGAGCCTGGCTTTAAGCGAAGAAAAAGACATACCAGCAAAAGTCCGCTTTCCCCTTCAGGGGGTTCAGGTGACCTACACGGCGTATCAATCGGACGGGGAAATTCGCTATGCGCGTGAGGTACGTGTCGAACACACCGAAAGCAACAAGTCCCTGATCCTCACAAGAAAGAAGACCGTGTTCAACAAGACCATTCCTGAAGCGATTTTTTCACTGAAAAAACCGCCCCATTTCGATGAGGCGAACCTTGAAGAGATGCGATAAAAAAACCCGGGATTCGAAGAACCCCGGGTTTTGTCATTAGAGGAATCGGTTCAATGAGAAATTAGAAGTCGATTCTCCAGTAGGCACCGTAATAGAAGGCGTCGCCGTCATCCACGGTTACGCCGTCCACGACGTGCTCTTTTTCATCAAATTTCCCGATTTCAGGTGTAACGGTCACACCCTTGGCCAGGGTGATGGGCATCTGGATATAATAGAAGGCCTTGTCGTCTTCATCTTCCGTGCCGTAGGTCGGGTTGTCCCTTTCGATCTTGGTATATCCGTAACCCGCTTCAAAGGCCAGCATATCGGTGAATTTCATCCCCACAAGGGCCATATACCCCAGGGCCTCCACGTCCTCGATGCTGTTGCCGTAGGCCTTGGCCGCAAAGGGATTTCCCGGCAGGAACAGACCGTACTCATAGGGGTTCTGGGCCATCCAGACATCGCCCTTGAAATAGGCGGGACCGATGGGGACATGCACCATCATACCGCCATAGTAACCATCGATATCCATGGTGTCATCCGTCGAGGCGTCACGGGCCTCCAGCGAATTATACCCGCCGAATACGGCGAAATCCACCATTCCAATTTTTCCGTCGAAGCTCGCCTCGACCTTGGGTATCAGGCTTTCGGTGTCAAAATCCGCCGCGGCAATCCCGAGGTTGCCGGCAACGGCATCCGTGCCCGGTTCGGCAAAGGAGATCTTCAAGGTGCCGACCTCAAAGGGAAAGTGGACGGCTACCTGAGGGGTCCTCAAGCTCCCACCGGCCTCACCGTAGGCGGCCGCGTCACCGCCGTCATACACGGAGTTTGAAATCCCATGCCAAGTGGGGGACCAGGTCTGGCCGACAACCAGGGTGCCCGCGCCGAAATTCCAGGAACCCCACCATTGCCTGTAGTAGCTGTTGCTGTTGGGCCTGATCTCCACATTGGCCGCGACGTCGCCGGCTTTGAACTTGGCGCCGAAACGGCTGCAGCCCTGGCAGAGGTCCCACCAGACATCCGTCTCATCATAGAGTCCGCTCGTCGCAGCACCCGGGCCGCACCAGCCGACGGAACTTCCTCCCCAGTCACGGGTGAGCATGCTGTTGGTTTTTGCGTCTCTGTCGATCCAGAAGGTATCCATACGGACATTCCCGTAAAAAGAGACTTCCTTGTCAGTGGCCATGGCGGGCATGACACACCCTGCGATCATCGCTGCCGCAACCATGAATACAAAAACTTTTTTCATCAAACTTTCCTCCTAAATAAAATGATTTTTCAAAGTGATTTAAAAAACAGAAAAAACAAAACATATTATAGTTGGTATCACCTCCTTTCTTTCTGGTATATATTGAAAAATTATAGAAAATTGCTGTAATGCATGTAAAATATTATAAAAATATGTTGAATGATTAATTGTTTCTTGATATTCTTTTTAAACAATTTGAAAATCATCTACCATCAAGGAAGTGTATCTTTTGCCAAAAGAATGCCAGAAATATTGTCTATAAATATCAGACTGTTATGGGAAGACTCGGGGCAGGACGTGAAATATGACGAAATGAAGGTGAAATATCGTGAAACATGATTTTTGATGTGATATTTGGCGAATTAGAACGGGCGTTTTATTCTTGGTGGTGTGATTTATGAGTCAATCCGTGCGGTAGATCTTCATTCATGTTCATCCGGCATGAGGCTTAATTCGAGTGGACTGTGATCCGCGATCGACTTTGGGCATTTATTAATTCAGAGAAAGAAGATTGATAGACCAATCTGTGAAGGTCGAGGCATGAAACCTCGACCAGAAATCTTCGATTTCTGAAAGGGCAGGTGTAATGTTTATGCCCGGGGCTCCCTTTGTAGAGACCCGGGCGTAAATATTTTCTTTCGTCCAGTTATGAATGAGGCGTTATAATCGGCTAATGTGCGAGGATATCGTCGATGGTCTCAAAACCGAAATCCCTCACCTTTCCCTGGGTGAGCATGAAACAGCGGTAAGTGTCCCGTCTTGGATGATACTGGTTGTAGCAAAGCATTTGGGACCCGTCCTTTAGGGGAACGACCAGATCCGGGGCGCCGAAATTCTGGGCCGACTGGGCGTTTGTATAGGCGCTCAATGGGGTATCGGCAATCGAATCGGCTGCAAAGGTATGGGTTGCAAAAAGCATCGCGCAACTTAAGGTTAATACAATCATCTTTTTCTTCATGGTGTAATTCCTTTCTTGTTGGGTTATTTTTTTAAGGTTTTTTTATTGTCAGCCTTTGGTTTTTTATAATGCTAAGAGAATGCCGAAAAAAATAAACATATCAGAACTTTATGTATGACTTCGGGCTTTTTCGCGAAATAAAATGATCTGTTGGTCGAATGGCGCGGAAGGGGTATGGGGGTGCGAGATGTCGCGAATGAGGAGAGGACGGTTGCGAGGGGTTTTACAAAAATAAGTTGGTGTTTCTCCGGAACTACATGATTTCTTGGCGGAGCGGTCAGCTATCAGCATTCAGCAATCAGTTTAATGCAATGTTTCTTTATGTTTTTTGCTGATGGCTGTCAGCGCGAATTCGGGAATGGCTGTTTCCGGATTCGCACAAAATACACGCTGTTTATGGGAAAAGGGGCAGGGAAAGGATCATGCAAATCAATGAAAATGAATTTTTCAGGGAAGTGGCCATGCGGGTCTGCAGCAGCCTGAGGCTCGGCAAGGCCCTGCACGGGACATTGCTTTATTTAAAAACCATTATGCCGGCGGATGCTATATTCCTTTCGATCTATGATCCGGAATTACATCTATTAAGAGGTATTGCCATGGCCTCGGTCGATGAAATCAGGGACGGTGAGTCGGAGCCGCCCATCCCCTTGAGCAAGAGGGACATCGAACGGCTTGAGAAGAGCGAACGTATTCTGGCCGACCCTGAAATTGCCATATACCAACACCTGGACCTGAGCGGACTGGCGAACAGAAGGGGACTCGGTGATGGTCGCGATTATAGCAATATCAGCAGCATGAGACTGCTCCTTTCCATAGAAAATGAGCAGTTGGCCGACCTCTCTGTCATGGCATTCGGCGGGGATCGATATCATGAGCAACATACACACCTGCTCAAACTCGTGCGCGATCCCTTTGCTATTGCGGTCGCCAGTGCCTTGGAACACCAAAAGGTCCTCCGGTTGAAGGACATGCTGGCTGACGACAAGCGCTTTTTGCAGGAAGAACTCATACGGAAGACGGGACACGCCATCATCGGCAAGGAAGGCGGATTGAGAGAGACCATGGATCTGGTCGCCCAGGTGGCCCCCATGGAGAGCCCGGTCCTGGTCCTGGGAGAGACCGGATCGGGGAAGGAAGTCGTGGCCGATGCGATTCATGAGATGTCCGGGCGAAAGGACGGACCCCTCATCAAGGTCAATTGTGGGGGCATCCCGGAAAACCTGATAGACAGCGAACTCTTCGGCCATGAAAAAGGGGCCTTTACCGGGGCGATTTCCCAGAAGCGCGGCCGTTTCGAACGGGCCGTGGGAGGAACTATTTTTCTGGACGAAATCGGAGAATTGCCACCCCAGGCCCAGGTGCGGCTTTTGCGGGTGCTCCAGAACAGGGAAATCGAGCGGGTGGGCGGGACCCGGTCCATTCCCGTGGATATCCGGGTGCTCGCTGCAACCAACCGGGATCTGGAGGCCATGGTCAGGGCCGGGGAGTTCCGGGAAGATCTGTTTTTCCGGCTCAACGTGTTCCCGATCGTCGTGCCCCCCTTAAGGGATCGCAAAGAGGACATCTCGCCCCTGGTCCACTATTTTATCGAGAAAAAGTCAAAGGACATGAGACTGCCTGAGACGCCGAAACCCGCCCCGGGGGCCGTTTTCTTTCTCGAATCCTATGACTGGCCGGGAAATGTCCGGGAACTGGAAAACCTGATCGAACGGGCCCTGATCAGAAGGCGCGGTTCAAAGGATGATGCACCCCTGAGATTTGACAATATCTTTGTTTCATTACGGGATGACCCTTCACAGGAGCCGGGTGGGGGGGATGACGTCCTTTGGACCCTCGATGAACTCAATGCCCGGCATATCAGGAAAGTCCTCAAAACGACCCGGGGGAAGATCAGCGGCAACGGGGGGGGCGCACACATCCTGGGCGTCAATGCGAGCACCCTGCGAAGCAAAATGAAAAAACTGGGGATTCCCTTCGGACGCGAAAGGCTTTTGGGATAGGTATCCTCTCCTTGCATGAGGACGAAGAAGAATGGGTCGACTTGATTTTAAGGAATCATGGGAAAAGTCAATGGAATAGGCCTTAGCCTTTTATCCTCAAGCGCACATACGGTTTTTCATTATCCGTCCTCTTCTTGTGCGTTGCAGTGATCCCGGTTAATGCAATAATGTCCATCGGGTTCACATTTACCCGGGTAAAAAGAAATATCACATTCGGGAAAGAGTTTTCTGAGTAATTCGATCAGGGCCATGTCCTCGTTGCTTCTTTCAGTGATGAAGATAATTTTACGCATGAATTTCCATCCTCCCTCCTTCTCCGAATCAAAGCGTTTTGCTTGTTTCTTTACATTCCTTGATCCAGGCTACCGCATCGTTGTAGTCAACAAAAATATGGGTATCGATTCCCCTGTTTCTGGTGAAGATCTCTAAAGAGGCGTAAGTGTCGTCGGTTCGACTCACCACGAAGCTCAGTTTATGGGCGAGGATTGCTTCTTTATTTTCAAGTGCTTGAGCAAATAATTGTGCGTGCAGGAAATATTGGGCGAACAAATATGCTTGCAAGGAATTTAATCCGCAAGCGACCCTCCTGGCATCAATCAAAAACTTTGCGATTCCGCGCCCTAAGGCGAGTGTGGCAGTTGCGTCTGCAAAGGGTTTCGTTATTTTTGATGTAAGGGGTTTTTCCAGCCTGACGATGATGAAGGTTTTATCGTTTGAGAGACCTAAAGTGTACGCGCAGGTCGAATTTGAATTCGTGCTTTTCATAATGGCCTCCTTTCAACCCGCCAGCGATTCGGGGGTCTTTCAGATTTGTGCAATAGCCCTTGCTTGGGATTTTTTAAAGAAAGGGTTTAGGAATTCATGCCTCTTTTGTGTTCCCCCTCTCGACTCCTCTGCCCGTTTTGCCCGGAGAGCAAAAAGGGCAGAGAATTAAACTTTGGTGTTCAAGGAAACGATTTAACGCTGTTGTGCGATAATATCGTCGATGGTCTCAAAACCGATGTCCTGCACTTTTCCCTGGTTGAGGATGAAGCACCGGTAGGTCTCCCGTCGCGGATTGTTCTGGTTGTAGCAGAGCATGTGCGAGCCGTCCTTCATGGGCGCGACCAGATCCGGCGTGCCGAAATTGCCGGCCAATTGAGCGTTCGAATAGGCACTCAACGGAGTATCGGCGACCGAACCGGCGGCAAAGGCATGGGATGCAAAAAGCATTGCGCAGCTTACAGTTAATGCAATCATCATTTTTTTCATGGTGTAACTCCTTTTTTGTCTGTAACTTTTTTTGTAACTGTTCAGGTTGTTTAGACTGTAGGCTAAAGGCTATTAGTTTCCGAACCTTTCGCTATCTGCGCATTGGTGGAAGCAGAGCGCCCAAAATCTTCTCGGCCTCCACTGTTTCTGATTCACAGCCTAAATGCCTACAGCCTATCCAGCTGAGTCGTTACATTTTTTTGGGACCTTCTTGTCGTCCGTTGTTGCTTTCTTATAATGCTAAGAGGGTGCCAGAAGATATATGTAAATATATCAACGGCTTGTATTTTGTTTGGGCCTGTTTCGCGAAATAAAACGATCTGTTAGGCGAATGACGCGGAAGGTGTGTGCGCTTGCGAAATGTCGCGAACTAAATGAGGGCGGTCGCAGGGAGGGGGGAGTAAAAAAAGTGGCGGTTTGCTCGAAAATGGAGGTTTTTGTGGCGGGGTCGACGGAAAGCGTTCAGCGTTCAGCGTTCAGCGGTTAGCATTCAGTAAGTAGCATTCAATTTGTTGATTAGTTAAGGCGTTGTATTTAAGGGAAGAGGGGAGGAAAATGATCTCATTCAATGGCGCTTAAGACTTCAAGGCTTGATTTTTAACGCCAATGTAATTACAATGTGCATACATTTATGGCAGGGAGATACCTGATGAGAGCGCGTTTAATAAAAATTGGTAATTCTCAGGGTTTGCGTATCCCAAAGCCTATTCTTGAACAAACAGGGATCACGGATGATGTTGAAATAGAAGTCGAAAAAGATCAAATCATTATTCGACCCGTGAAGAATGTTCGACAGGATTGGGATGCCGCTTTTAAAAAAATGGGCGAAGAAGGAGACGACAAACTTACTATTGATGACAGAATTTCAAATTCATGGGATGAAAAAGAATGGCAATGGTAGTGAAACGCTTTGACGTTTACTTAGTAAATCTTGACCCTACGGTCGGGTCAGAAATTCAAAAAACATGGCCTTGTTTAGTTATCTCACCCGATGAAATGAATCGTAACATTCGAACCGTCATTATAGCCCCGATGACATCTGCACAAAAAGATTACCCCACTCGTGTAACAAGCATTTTCCGAAAGAAAGAGGGACAAATCGTATTAGATCAAATAAGAACGATTGATAAAGCAAGACTTGTTAAGAAGCTGGGCACAATTGATTCAAGGGCCCAATTAGATGTTATTTCGGTATTGCAAAAGCTGTTTGCATTTTAACATCGCCCAACCTATCGCTGGCGACGGACTGCAGTATGTGACAAAGTCCAACCGGATTTACAATCACAAAGATGATGTGGTCCTTTAAAGTGTGTCATTCCTTGGGGTCGGTTTCGGGCGTCAAAAAGGGGTGGGTCGTTTCGGACGTCGGACTAGGTCAATAAAAAAGGTTCTTCGCACAATTGAGTGGGTGGCCCCCATATCTTGTGGTTAGGGACTGATGATTTGGAAAGCCACTGGTTTTCTTCTGGGGTAGAGATCAAGCCCCCCGCAGTGAAAGTAAATAGCGGTCT